>Ga0075428_100001116_pt1 | contig 28618 bp, 20 predicted proteins | sample RhiMetdeltSRZDD2_FD_75291 | JGI IMG/M metagenome (GOLD analysis project Ga0075428, IMG submission 75291) | Populus rhizosphere microbial communities from Tennessee, USA - Rhizosphere MetaG P. deltoides SRZDD2 | ecosystem: Host-associated > Plants > Roots > Rhizosphere > Soil | place: USA... | reverse complement strand
CCAAAAACGATCGAGTGAGCGCCCAAGCCGCCCCATCCGCCCTGCCCCGGCGCGTTCTGGTCGCCATCATTAATCGCCATCCCGAGTCCAAACTGCGGCCCGCCGGCGAGTGATGTCAGGCCAAGGGACGCTTTGGGAAGCCTGATTTCGTAGGTTGTGCGGTGCGTGTTGGTGTTGCGAGTGATGACAGCCTCCGTCCCGCCGGGCCCTTCCTCATGCTCGACGATGATGTTTCCAAGAGCCGTTTCGATACCACCCAGAGCGTAATTGTAAAGAGCGACGCGCTGCGTCCGATTGGAGTTGGCAATCATGAGTTGGACCGAATCGCCGTTCCAGGCGCTGTTGGCAGCGTTCTCATGATATTCGTCCGTCACCACGAAACCGAGGTAGACGTTATCGGCGTCATAAACCATCTGCACAGCCGAGGTGTGATCGTCCGGGCCAGTCCAGTCCGCAGTACCGGGGATGCAGATGTCACAAATCTCGAACAAAACCAGTGTAGCGTTGGTGCCGCCGGAGAATTTACTGCATGAAGGAACGCCTTCGCAGCCATTGCGAACGTAGAACTTCGGATCAGCCAGCACGGGTACCCCCGTCCACTCCGAAAGATCGCCATCGAGGACAATAGGATTGGGCGCTCTTGCCACCGTGTAGAACTCTTTCGAAGGTTCAATGTCGTTTGCCACGCCAATCACAGGAATGAGCGACAGGAGAGCGGCAAGGAAGGGGAGTAACTTCTTCTTCATAAACAGGAGGGAGGAGCTTCTTCTGCTGGCGAGCAGAGGGGGTTTGCGCAGAGGCACCTTGAGCGAAACCGTCGAACCACGAGCCGTGTGATTCCCAACCCAGGCAAGGTTTTTCGGTCTCATAAGAGTGCCGGATTATGGGTGATGGCTGCGAGCCTAGGCACACGCCCGCTGAGCTGTCAAGGCTGTTATGGTGAAGAACCCGGAATTTTGACGTGACGGCCGTGGGTCGACCCTGCGCGACCCTGAGCCGATGTTCAGCGAATCGTGTGGCCGAGAGCCAAGCGGAAACCCACGAAATTAATGCCGTTGGTCGGGGACATCATGAAGCGATTTCGGGAACGGGCGAGTTCGACTGTATGGTTCCAACTGCCGCCACGGAAGACTTTCAAGGTCCCTCCAGTAGGTCCGACAGGGTCCGTCAAGGCCTTTTCGGGGTAGTGGTCGAACCAATCGAGGGTCCATTCCCAAACATTGCCATGGATGTCATAGAGTCCCCACGGGTTGGGGCGCTTGAGGCCAACCGGATGCGTCTGGGCCTCGCTGTTTTCCAGAGTCCACGCGTATTGATCCGCAATGGAGGCGTCGTCGCCGAAGCTGAAAAGATTCGTGGTACCGGCGCGGCACGCATATTCCCACTCTGCTTCGGTGGGCAAGCGGTAAACGTAGCCGCTGGACAATCGTCCTGCCTGCGTCTCCCGCCGGGTGATCGCGGCGCAATAGTCCTGAGCCTGATAAAAACCGACCCTTTCGACCGGATGGCTCGGGTTATCCTGAAACTTGCTGGGATTTTTTCCCATAACGGTTTGGTACTCGCCCTGGGTGACCTCATGCGCGGCAAGCCAGAAATCGCGGGTAAGGGTGATGAGTTGCTTCTGACGAACAAAGCTGCCGGCCTTGATCAGAATCATGTTGGTCAAAGGAACCAGTTTAACTGCGGAGGTTGGCCCGGTACTTCCGGAGGGGCTTCGATCGCACCCAACCAGGAATGAGACGGCGACAGAAAAAACTGCAAGGGCAGAAAGTCGGATAGCTTTCTGACATCGTCTACGGTGGCGGCTCACGGGAGAGTACTCTTACCCACTTTGCGACATTCCAGCAATCCTTCGCCAAGAAGCGGCTTGTCGGTTCGCGCCAGCAAGATGACAATTCGCGGCATATGACGCGACGCACCGCCCATGTGTTGATCTGCCTTGGGCTCGTGGTCGCGCAGGCCGGCAGCGCGGTCACGTTTTCGAACAATTGTTATCAGGTATTCCCGGGCGACAACATTCAGGATGCGCTGCAGCAGGCGGCGGCCAACAAAACGAACAAACTCGTCAAGGTGCACGCCGGGGAGTATCGCCCGGACGGCAAGCGCCAGGCATTGGTTTGGTTCAACGAGGCGCACGACGGCATCCGGCTTCAGGCCGAAGGGCCGGTAACACTGACCGCTGCAAATCCGGACCTGAGAGATCTCAGGCAGCCCAACGGCTCTGCGGTGGTGAACCACGTCGTTTATTTCGGCGACGGTGTCTCTTCCAACACGGTGCTCGACGGTTTTCGCATTACGGGCGCGAATAACTTCGTGACGAACGAAGGGACAAGGGAAATGGAACCGAACACGACGATACCCAAAAATTTCTTTTTTTACGCGGACGGCGGGGGGATTAAGGTTTTTGGCCGGTCTGCGCCGACGCTGCGGAATCTCGAAATCGTCGATAACTTCAGCAGTCCGTGCGGCGCGGGCATCTCCGTGCAGCAACAGGGATTCAATCAGGCTCCGGTTTCGATCGAGAACTGCAGATTTCTCCGCAATCGGGCACAGAGCACAGGGCCGGCCATCGATCTCCTGGCCGGGAGTTCCGCGCGCATCATCAATTGCCTGTTCACGGGCAACGTCTCAAACGCGGGCGACGACCCCGTGGCAAAGAATTCCGGCGAGCGACCGTTCGTAAATAACGGCGCGGTGACGATCTTTTGGAATTCACACGCCGAGGTGCGAAACTGCACGTTCACGGGAAATCGCAACGGCGTCGACGACATGGGCGGCCAAAGCACTTACGCCAACTGTATTTTTTTCGATAATAACCTGGACGCAGGCCTCAAAGGCTATGCTCGCTATGAACTGGCGGTGAACGCAGGCGGAAAAGTCTCGGGCTGCTTTATCAATGGCATCGTTCACGATGTGGCCAAGGTAGTCGCGACCGCCGAAAACGTTTTGAGGGGGCCCTCATTTCCGCCGCCCAACTTCGACGACGACTTCGTGCCTCAAGCGCCGGAATACAAGAACGCGGGCTACCGTTCCATTGGGAAGCGCCTTTCCGCGAACGCGCAACGTTGATCAGCGCTCTTCGGTGATGGTGAGCAAAGTATTGATCGGGATTCGTTCGGCCAGCACTTGCCGTTTTCCCGACGGCCAGAGCACGTCGATGCGATCGATTTGCGAGGAGCCATCCAGGCCGAAATACAGCGGCATGGAGCTTTGTGAGAGATAGCCGGACTTTCCGTCGTGAAACCGGGTGTAAACCTTCGAGCCGGAGTGGAGCCTGACAGTGGTGCCGAGCCCATCGCGGTTGGAAACAGAGCCAACGAGCTTTATCTTTAGATACGCGAGCCTTCGCTTTTCCGACAAGTTGCTGATCAATACTTGAGGGTGGTCGCTCCATTCGTTGGTGATGATGTCGACATCGCCGTCATCATCGAAATCCGCCGCGGCCGATGAACGCGAACTGGTCGAACCGATGACAGTGACGAGCCCGGTCTTTCCGGCGCACAGCGGGTTCTTCTTATCCGCTCCGGAACAATCCACCGTGAAGAATTCCTTTTCGATTCGGTTTCCTTTGCGCGGCTCGACTCCGAGGACCAGTTCGCTGTCCATGAACCGTTGGCCGCCTTCGTTCAACAACAGAGAATTGACCGCGTAGCGCAACGGATAGCCCATGCCGGCGCTCACAAATATGTCTTCGTAGCCATCCGCATTCAGGTCGGCGACACTGACGCCCCAGGGCCAGTAAGTTTCCGCGCCGATTCTGTCTGAAACCTCGACAAACTTTCCGTTCCCTTGATTCTGATAAAACGCGTTTCCGAGAATACAATTGGAAGCCCGCGCCAGATTCTCCGGCGTCCATTCCACCGAGCACCAGGCCTCGCTCTTTTGCTTTTCAAACTTCGCGCTGTAATCCTTTTCGCCGGCCTTGATCTGCACGCCGGTCATGTCAGAGTGCATGTCGGTCACATACAGGTCCATAAGGCCATCCAAATTGTAGTCAAAAAACTTCACGCCCATCGAACCCCAGGGTGTCCTGGGAAAGACGCTGGCGGTTTTTTCCACAAAGCTTTTGCCGCCTACATTTTGGTAGAACTTGTCTTCGCCCGACATGCTCAGGACGTAAAGATCGGGAAAGCCGTCCTGATTCAGATCGCAGAAGGTCGCGTCGCCGCTCCACCCGCGGTGCTCCAGGCCGGTTTCTTTGGACACGTTCTTGAAGCGTGCGCCGCCGAGATTCTGAAATAAAATGCTTTGCTCGCTGCGCAACTGATAACGCCAGCCTTGAAACGCATCGCGCCGGCCGCGATAAAATCCGCCCCGGCCTTTGTCAGTGCTGGTGTAGATTCCAACGTTACAGAGGAACAAATCCAGCAGGCCATCGTTGTTGTAGTCGAAGAAGACTGCGCCCGAGGAATGGCGCGCCGGTCCTTCGCCAACGCCCGCTTCCGCGGTAATGTCCTGGAAGCGGCAACGATGAGCGCCTTCGGGGCCGAGGTTCTTGAAAAGGAAATTCCTCATCCTGACCGTCGTCACAAAAAGGTCGGGCAACCCATCGTTATCCACGTCGGCGAAGGAGGCCGTAACGCAAATCTTGTCCTTCAGTCCGACACCAGCCATGGCGGTAACGTTTTCAAATTTGCCGTTTCCTTGATTTCGGTAGAGCTCGTTACCCCCAAGTTGGTTGACGAAATAGCTGTCGAGTCGTCCGTCGCCATCCACATCGGCAACGGCCATGCCGGTGCCATGATCGTAGTGAACGGCCATGTAGTCTTTGGCCGCGTCATCCACGGGCTGCTGCTCGAAACGTATCCCGCTCTCCTCGTACCGATCCGAGAATTTGAAGTCGTGAAACGTTTTCCAGGTCTTCGCGGCCTCCATCTGCTTTTGTTTGTTCGCCTCCAGGGAGCGCAAGGTATTCTCGCTCGAGCCAAATGGATTGATCACCTCTTTGGCTGTCGCGGCTTGTGTGTCGAGGGCACTTGCGACAAGGAGCAGCGCTGCGCCGATCCAGCAACGGAGCGTCGAAGGTTTGTTCATAGCTCACTTTCGTTCATTGGGAAAATCCACGCGCAAGTCCAGCCGGTTGTTTTCGAAAGGAATAGTTTGCTCCGTGCCGCCGGGCCAGCGAATCCACAGTGCCTGTGGGTTTGCGCCGTAGCCGAGAACTTGCGCACTGGCGTCTTGAGACCAGTAACCGCTTCCCGCCGCGATGCTGTGGCAGGGACCCATGCGGTCGTCGGCATAACGGACGCGCAGTTGGGCGCCGATCGCATCCGGATTTTCAGTCGTACCGCGCAGTGTCACGCGCAAGCCGCGCCTGGGGTTTTCGTTCAAGTACAATTTCGTGGTGCCATTGTTCTGCGAGACGCAGAGGTCCACACGGCCATCGTGATTGAAATCAGCCAGGGCGGCGCCACGCTGTTCCCCATATATCTTAATGCCAGTCACGCTGCCGTCTACCGCGGTGAAGGTCCCGCGTCCGCTCCCGCGCAACCAGAGTCCGCGTCCACTGTCGTCGCGGGAAATTGCCTCCGCACTCGCATCTTCGGGAACAGCGCTAAAACAATTCTGACTAAGAAACAAATCTTCGGTCCCGTCCGCATCGAAGTCCGCCACGTTCACCGAAAACACAGGGCTAAGCTGGCCCTCCATTGGCAAAGGCAGCCAGTCAAAACGCGCGCCGCGATTGAGCAACACGCCAGATCGCAATTCGGTCGCTTTGAGCATTTTCGATTGTTCGAGCCGTGGGCCGAGAATCTGTTGCACCGTTGCGGCACCGAAGGCCGCGTGCTTTTGGAATTGTGCAGTCACTTCAGGGACGGAGCGACTGACCCAGGTGCGATTGTGTACTGGCAGCCAGTCGCTCTTCTCCTGCCAGGCTTCCACGAACGCAATGCGTCCGTCGGAATTCCATGCGCCGTAGAAGGCGCCGATCGTTGCGCTGTCGGTGGCCGGACGATAAAGCTCATAGATCGAATTGCGCCCCCAATTTCCCACGGCAAGGTCCATTCGCCCATCGCCATCAAAATCTCCGGCAGCGACGCTGGTCCACCATCCGGCCCGCTCCGCGAGACCCGATTGGGCTGTAACATCGCGAAATTTCCCCTTATCGTTTTGAAACACGCGCACCGGCCCCCATTCGAGAGCGAGAGCGAGGTCCGGCGAGCCGTCACCGTCGAGATCAGTGAAGGTCGCGCTGCTCACCAACCCGAGGGACTCGAAGGGCTTGCTCGCCGCTTCCGACAGTTTCAGCGTGCCCCCATCGTTCAGCCATATGGTCGAGGAGACTGGCTCGGGATAATGGCCCGGACGGAAACGCCCGCCGACGAAAAGATCGAGGTCGCCGTCGGAATCAATATCAGCCAGGGCCATGCAGCCGAGACTTGCCTTGCCGGCAGGAACGCGCTCCGCGGTCACGTCCGGCAGAGAATAAATCTGCAACTCGCTTTCCTGTTCCCGTAGCATTTCGTAATTGGACACCGCGACGAGCAATTTCGGTTTTGTGCCGGGAAATGCCAGTATGGAGCCCTGATCGCCCGCCGTGGAGATGTTGTGTTGAACAGCGCCGAAGCTTTGACCCTGATTGTTGGTGTAGATCGCGAGTTTGCCACCGGCGGCACCGCCCACAACCACATCCTCCCAGCCGTCGCCATCAACATCACACCAGCTAACGCCCGGCCCCAACCGGCTCAAACGCCGAGGCAGGCTCGGTTGCGACGCCCAATCGTCGAACGCATTTTCAGAATGTGTGTGGTTCAGCATCGCGCTGACGTCCTTGAACAATGGTTTAGCCTCGGCTTCTTTCGATCTTGCACTCTGAACTGCGACTACCTCGTCTACCTCATAAAGCCGGTTCGGCTGAACGTCGTTGATTGTGCTGGTAGCTCCAGTCCTCCACGTCACGTCCAAACGCAGCGGTTTACCTGGCTGATTGCTCGCCGCAAATACGCGCATTGCCTGATCGCCCGCCAGGTAACGGCCACCGCTGATCATCTCCTGACTTTGCTTCACTGGCCCTCCGATCAACGTGATGCGCGCGCCGATTCCTTCGGTGTTGTTACGCCCCTTGAGACGCACGCCGAGGCGGGCTGCGGTGGCGTCGTTTCGATAGACGCTCGCAGCGTCGTTCAAATTGTTCACGACGACGTCCAGGTCACCATCGTTGTCGAGATCGCCGAGCGCCATGCCGTACGAGAACCCGCTGTGGGCAAAACCCCACTCATGAGCCATGGGCTGAAACGTTCCGTCACCGCGATTTCGAAAGGCCGCGTTTGGCGTCGGGAAACGTGGCCGCAAACCCAGCGACCGTTTGAGCTGCTCGCGTGTCAAACGCTGCTTCGGATTTTTGATTTCGTCCTGGCTGTCCTGGTCGAGTACGTCGTACTCGAAGCCGTTGGTGATCAATAGGTCCTCGTAGCCGTCGAGGTCGACATCGATGAAAACGGGACACCACGACCAATCGCTCGCCGCGACGCCGGCCATTAGGGCCGCTTCACTGTAAGTGCCGTCGGCCCTGCTCAGGAACAACATGTTCCGATTGTAACGGGGGCGCGTCTCCACCCGCTCGCGCTCCCGCGGGTCGGGCACGTCTTTGAAAATCTGCGTCATCCGCTTAACGTGTTCGCGAGCCAGCATGTCCACGACAATGAAATCATCATGGCCATCGCGATTGACATCCGCGAAGTCAATTCCCATCGAGGCCCGGCTGGTGTGCCGCAAGACCATCGGAGTGAGCGCGTGGAATTTTCCCTTGCCGTCGTTGATCCAGACACGGTCCGCGCGCGATGCGTTGTCATTGCAAACGTAAAGGTCGGGATGCCCATCGCGGTTGATATCCCTGAACATGACGGAGAGTCCCCAGTCGCGATACGGCGCAACCGGCTTCCCCTCCTCGTCCGCAAAAACGCCAGGCTCAGATTGAATCGCAGTGAAACGCCCCTTGCCGTCGTTGCGATAAAAACCATCGACCTCCGGCAATTCGCGCACCCGTCCGTCGGGAAGCGCTTCGAACCGGTCTTTGAGGTGAGGCAATGTCGTCGGTTGATCGTTCACCTTCAGCACAACCCAGCCACCTCCGCGCTTCATCAGAGAAAACCTGGTGGTGGGGTCGAACAGGTGCATCACATCGATGTAGTGCGTGCAGTAAAGGTCGAGGTCGCCGTCGCCGTCCATGTCACCGAGGGCCATCGATGTGGCTGAGGCCGTACGCGACAATCCGGACTCCTTCTGTTCCGTGAATTTTCCTTTGCCGTCGTTGAGGAACAATCTGGTTCCAGCGGAAATTCCATTCACCAGCAAGTCGAGATCGCTATCGCCATCGACATCCGCAAACGTTGCCCCGGTCGAGAGGTCGTTCGCGCAGGCCGCGTCGCCAATGTCCATCGCCTCGAAGCGCCAGTTTCCAAGGTTTCGGTAGAGCGCATTGGGCCGCTGGAGATTGCTCAGATAAATATCCTGCCAGCCATCGCGGTCCACGTCGCCGATGGCGAGTCCGGAACCATTATGCGCCACGGCGTTGGTCAACGACGCGTCTCCCTGGAGGGTGTTGGTGAACGCGACGCCAGTGGTTTGTGGAGTCATCAACGTGAATCCCGCTTTGCCGGTTTTCTCCGGATGCACTTCGGCGCTTCGAAATCCTGCGCTGCCAGTCCACGTCAATGCCGCTGCGGCCGAGCCGGCCACACTCAACTGACATGCAACGACGAGCCATTTCATTGGCAACCGGATCAGTTCCGCGTGCGAAAGAATCGAGGCGATTGGACCGCATCGACGGAATACGGGCTGCTGGCGTTATCCACGTCGTTCCAGGGGCCCGTGACGCTGCCAGCGCTTTGGAGCGTGCCGAAATCCCAAGTCAGTTCGATGCGTTCGCCCGAACGCGTCACGCTCACCGGCGGCAACACGATAGACTTGATCTGGTAAATGACTCCGAAGCCGCTGCCGAAATTGAGGCTGCCGTTCGTGGCAAGATCGGCGACGAAGAGCGCCTCACCGGTGGCCAGCAGGCCATCGAGGTGGCCAATGCCAACCTGATGGCCCGCAATGAAATGGAAATAGTTCGTCGTCGCCAGGTCGACGTAGACCAACGGGTTCTCTTCGTTCGCGAGGCCGCCGTCGCCAAATTTTCCGTGAAAGCTCACGAAGATTCCGTTGTTGAGTCCCTGCGGAAAACCGGGCGGCGCGAAGACAATGTCGTTGGGGCCCTCGCTTTCATTTCCCGTGAGAGGATTTGGCAGTGGCTGAAAAGCGACCAGAGGTTGGATGCCTCGGGTACCAACGATTCGTCCTGTACGGTACTCCACGTAGTTTGTCGGAAACCCGAAATATTCGACGGCCCCCGTGCCGAGGTCCGAGACGCGAATTAGATTCAGTTCGTCCGCACTCAATGGTTCGTTCGGGTCGGTCAGTCCATCGATGCCGTTGTCCTGAAAATAAAAATCTCCAGTGGTCGGATGAAACGCGAAGCCCGCGGCGTTGCGCAGACCGTTGGCGATGTGCGTGAGGTTCGACGCGCTGACGCTCGTGCCACGATCGACAATCGTCAGCCGGTAAATCGAGTCCCCCAGAATCGTGCCGCTCGCTCCCGCAATATTTGTGCTGCTGATGAATGCGCTATTGGTGGTGGGGGCGTAATTGTGTTCGGAGCCGAGCTGAAAAAAGAGTTCGAAGACATTCGTCGTGCCGGGCACGTCACGCACGAAGAGCGCCGAATGCGGATGATACCAGGATACCGGATAATTTACGTCGATAGCTCCGGCGAGCGACAAGGCCGCCCCGGGTGTCGCGCCGAGGCGCAGGACGATAATCGGTTTCCCGGAGCCCTGCCCGGTGACGAAGAGCAAATTGCCTCCTCGCCGCAGCGAAGTCTGGCCTGCGGGCAGAGTGGAATAGAGCACCGCGGGTGGCCCATCGGCGACGCCGTCTTCGTCAACGTCCACGAGGCGAATGATCCGTCCGGGGGCACTGAAGAAGTCCGGACCCTGATTTACGGCGACAAGCAATGAGCCGTCCGTGAGGCGAGCCATGCCGAGCGGGTAACTTAAATTGGCGGCAAACGTCGTGACGCGGAAGTCATTCGTGTTCACGCCCGGCCCCTGCAGGGTGAACGGAGCCGAATAACCCTTGAAGGCGAGAGACAACGCAATGGATGCACCCAGGCCCCAGACCCCCAGTAGCTTTAGTGGTGTGCTCATGGATCGCAGCGTATGGTAGCTGCGATCATCGTGCCGCAAAAGTCTATTCGTGATCTTTCTGGCCGTTCACCGCTCTTTTTGTGAACTCAACGGCCAAAGGATAGTGGTCCGAGCCAATGCGTGGGCCCGTATTTGAGGTGCGCACCGCGCCCGCCACATCAAAGTATTGGACGGCAAGGAAGCGCCCGCATATAGATGGGCCTCCATGATTCGAACCCACAGGGCCAAAACCCTCGCAGCGCCCAACATACTCGCGCTTGCGGCAGCGCTCGTTTTGGCGAGTCCAGAAGCAAGCGCGGCTGAGACAAATATTTTCCTGGGAAGGGCGCGCAACTTTGCAGTGCTGGCCGGTTCCTCGATTAACAACACCGGTCAGACAATCGTCGTCGGCAGCATCGGTGTGGCTCCGGGCACGAGGGTTGTCGGCTTCCCGCCTGAGAGGGTCGGGCGAAACACAACGGCAGCCCGAAATGCGCAAACCGATCTCACGAGTGCATATAATGATGCCGCCGGACGCACGAACGCCGTGCCTTTTTCCGGGTCGGGCGTTCTCGGGCCTGGCCTGTATCGCGCTTCCGCGTTGAACATCTCGCCAGGGGGCCTGGTTCTTGATGCCGGCGGCAATCCAGCGGCGGTGTTTATTTTCCAGGCTGACACGACGCTGACCGTGCCGGCCAATACTCAAGTGTCTCTTGCGGGAGCGGCGCGTGCGGCCAACGTATTTTGGCAAGTGGGCGACTCGGCCATCATTGGCGCCAACTCGATGATGAAAGGGAGCATCCTGGCGAACCAATCGATCACCATGGAAAGCCGCGCCACCCTCGAAGGGCGGGCTCTCGGCCGCAACGGCGACGTGGTGCTTGATCGGAACGTGATCACAACTCCAAGCGGTGGCACCACCAACGATCCACCGCTGGACGTGTTCGTTCTCGGTCCGATTTCGCTTAATCCGCAGACGGGTTTGTTCGAGCAGGTCGTCCGCATCGTTAATGTCGGGGTGAGCACGAACGCCTTCCGGGGAGTGGCTGCGCTCATCCGTGGGTTGCCAACCGACGTACAAGTTCGCAACGGAAGTTCGGGCGGTTCCTCCGGCCCGTTTGTCTCACACGACTTCCCGCTGGCCTCCGGCCAAAGCGTTACCCTTATGATTGAGTATTATCGCGCTAACCGCCAACCGTTCACGCAGCCGACCTATTTCCCTACGGTCATCATTCCTCCCGTCTCCCGGCCGCAGGGTGGACTGCTCTCCGTCGACCGCGCCTTGCTGCTGCAGAATGGCCGAGTGCTGATCGAGTTTTCCGCCAAAGCGGGAAAGCGCTATGTTGTGCAATACAACACCAATGGCACGGATACCACCACGTGGCTGACCGCTGATCCGGCCATTACCGCCGGCGCCAATCGCGTGCAGTGGCTCGACGATGGCCCGCCCAAAACCGTGAGCCCGCCCGGGGGCGTGGGCAACCGCTTATATCGCGTGGTGGAACTGCCGTGAGCCTTATCGCACGTATGAAACCCCTGATTCTCGGTTGCGCGGTTGCCGTCGCCACACCCCTTTTCGCTCAGGAAGCTGATCCCTTTCAGATTCCCAACGCGAACCGTTTCAGTCTTGGCGCGCGCGTCGGCACCGGTTTCAAAGCGAAATTCCTGACGACGCGCGTCAACCCGGGTACATCCACTGGAGGTGTGAATCACAATTATGACGATGGCTACGTGCGCCGTGACAGCAGCGGCAACATCGGTGGCCGCACGTGGAACTGGGGTTATGACGATTCTTCACAGGTGGTCGGCGACACCATCGAATACCACAAAATCGACTCGTCCATTTTGCCATCGTCAATCAGCAAGTCTTCGGATGACCCTTCCTACGGACTTGAACTGGTTTACCAGCGATTGGCCGGCACGTTCGGGTCGGGCGGCGGTTGGGGTTTTGAAGGCGCTTTCAGCTATCACGACCTTGACATCCGCGATCAACGCAGTCGCACCGGTTCGGGAACGCTGCTGAGCGACAGCTTTTCGCTCAATGGAGTGGCGCCACCGAATGCACGTTACCGCGGGACAGTTAATGGACCGGGCCCGTTGCTGAGCGATACACCCACGCGAAGCATCACCAGTGAGACCGTCAGTTTCGCGAGCGACCATCATTTGCATGGCCAGATGTTCGGGCTTCGCTTCGGACCGTTCATCGAGTGGAATTTCAATCGCCGCCTTTCCGTAGCGCTCAGTGGCGGCCTGGCGCTGGCGCCGGCGCTCCTCGATTACGACTTTGAGGAAACAGTGACCACCGAATCGGGACGACTGGAGTTCGCACGCGGAAGTGAGCACAAAAGCGACTTGCTCTACGGCAATTACGTTGGCGGAACCGTTCGCTTCCAACTCACCGAGCAATGGGGACTCTACGCCGGCGCGCAGTATCAAACGGTCAATGACTGGGAACAGACGGTCGCCAACCGCACGGCTCGCCTCGATGGCGGATCGACGTTCTACGGAGTGGCGGGTGTAAGCTGGCGGTTCTAGCGCTTGCAGCATTTTTAGGCCCAGTTTCGGTCACAACATCGTAACTTTCACGCGGGCCGCGGTGGGTGTAAGATAATCTTGCTTGTCAAAATCCAGCAGCAACTCGAACAACGCGCGTCGTAGTCAGTATCTCAACCGTGAGTTGAGCTGGCTCGAATTCAACCAGCGCGTCCTCGGTGAGGCGCTGGACTCGCGCAACCCGCTCCTCGAACGGGTAAAATTCTTCTGCATCACCAGTTCCAACCTCGACGAGTTTTTTGAAGTCCGCGTCGCCGGCCTCAAGCAACAGGTGGAAAGCGAAGTTGTCGAGCGCAGCATCGACGGCCTTACCGCTTCCGCCACGCTGCGCGCGATCACACGGCGTGTGCGCCGCATGGTCGACGTCCTGAACAAATGCTGGCGCGAACAGCTTCGACCGGCGCTGGCGCGCAATGGCATCCGATTCTGGGGCATTGAGGAACTCTCGCCCGAGGACCGCCGCTGGCTCGAGGGATTTTATCGCGCCCAGGTCCGCCCCGTTCTCACGCCGCTGGCCATCGACCCCGCGCATCCGTTTCCCCAACTGCTCAACAAGTCACTCAATATCATTGTGCGGCTGGAGATGGACACCGCCGGGCAAACCATCAGGCATCTCGCCGTTGTCCAGGTCCCTCGCGTGCTGCCGCGCCTGGTGCAACTGCCCAGGCCGGATGGACGACTCGATTACGTTTTCCTTCCGCACATCATCGTTCACTTCCTCGATGATCTGTTCACGGGCGCGAAGATTGTTGGCCACTGGCAGTTCAGGGTCACCCGCAACAGCGAGCTCTACATCGAAGAGGAAGAGGCGAGTAATTTGCTGAAGGCGGTCGAAGCTGAACTGCACAATCGCCGCCGCGGCGACGCGGTACGCCTGGAGATCGAGCGCGATTGCCCGGATGACATTCGCCGCGCCCTACTCGGTACTTTTCGTCTGACCGAGGAGGATCTCTATGTCATCGATGGCCCACTCAACCCGACGCGGTTGATGGCGATTTGCGAAGGCGATCATTCGCCGGAGTTGCGCTATCCGCCATTCATCGCGCCCATCGCGGCAAGCTTGCGCGATGAAGACGACCTCTACGCCGCTATTTGCCAGCGCGATATTCTGCTGCACCACCCTTACGAAAGTTTCGAAAGCGTCGTCGAATTCGTGGAGCGCGCGGCTCAGGACTCGCGCGTGCTCGCCATCAAGCAGACGCTTTATCGCACCGGCAATGACACGCGCATCGTGGACGCGTTGATGAACGCGGCCAAAAAAGGCAAGCAAGTCACCGCCGTCGTCGAGCTGCGCGCCCGCTTTGATGAGGCCAACAATATTCAATGGGCTCGCCGGCTCGAGGAAGCCGGCGTCCACGTCGTTTACGGTCTCGTGGGATACAAGATTCACGCGAAAATGTGCCTGGTGGTGCGCCGTGAGGAAGGTCAACTGCGACGCTACGTGCATTTGGCCACGGGCAACTACAACCCAATCACTGCGCGCATTTATACGGACCTGAGTTATTTCACGTGCCGGCCTGAAATCGGCGAGGACGCGACCAATCTTTTCAACCTGCTTACGGGCATTTGCCAGTTCCAGTCCATGCGGAAGCTGCGGGTGGCGCCGTTCGACCTGCACTCGCGCCTGCTGCAACTCATCGATCGGGAAGTGAAGAACGCAATGAAGGGCCTGCCCGCGCGCATCACGGCTCGCATGAACTCGCTTGTCGACGATCGCACCATCGACGCGCTCTACCGCGCGTCCCAGGCGGGCGTCAAAATCGAGTTGCTCGTGCGAGGCATTTGTTGCCTTCGGCCCGGCGTCAAAGGCCTCAGCAGCAACATCAGCGTTCGCAGTATTGTGGATCGGTTTCTGGAGCACAGCCGCGTGTGGCGTTTCGAAAATGCGTGCCGGCCGGAAGTGTTCGTCACGAGCGCCGATTGGATGCCCCGGAATTTTGTTCGCCGAATCGAGGTGGCCTTTCCCATCGATGATGGTCGTTTGGTGGACCGCATCACATCGGAAATCCTTGCCCTGTCGTTTGCGGACAACAGCCGGGCGCACGTTTTGCAGTCCAACGGCCTTTACCGCCAGTTGCGCCCCCGCAAAGGCGCGCCAGCGCGGCGCAGCCAGTTTGAATTCATCGAACTCGCCAACAACAGCAACCCACAGCCGCGCGCCACCCACCAGGCGCGGCCAGCCTTCGTCGAAGTGCGCGTCGCTCCTCGCCCGCCTGCCCTGACTGATCCCGCAGAATCGAACGTTCGCGGCAACGGCCACGCCTAAGAGGTTGGGAGTTTCGTTGGGTTGAACCGCGGGCTCAACTGTCGTATCCTTGTCGGTTCATGAGTATACGTTTAAGCACCCTCGCGGCACTGCTGCTGGCCACCAGCGTCGACGCCCAACTCATCAATGGGGTCACCGACCGCATGGTTTACACAGATCAGGCGTCGTTCACTGTTCCCACCAATGCAGGCTACACTTACGAGGTCACGCTCAATGGGACACCGGTCGTCGGGGGGGTAACACACACGATCAGACGTGCGGATTATTACGATCTTTTTGCGCGTCGTGTCGCCAACGTTGGTGGCGCGGTCTCCAATCAATTGGTTCGCTTCATCGTTCTTCTTTCGAATCGCGGCAACGGTTCGGATCACCCGGAGCGCGGTCTGATCGAGTGGACGCCCTACCCGCCGATTCCATCCGGCTCGGCCGAATTCGCCGGAGGCCGACTGCACGTCGTTGCCCCCGCTAACTATCCGGCGGGTCCGGAAATCCCGGTCGTGGCCTGGGTCGATGACAGTCCCGGCAACGGGCGGCGTGTAAATGGCAACATAACCGCGGCAGGGTTCCCGCCGTTGCCCTTATACCGCGGTGTGGGACACACCTTTCTTCCCGGCGCGACGGTTGGCGGGGTGCTGAACTACAATGCCGTCATCCAGGTGCTTTCGACGAACAAGACGATCAACATTGATTCGAGCACAACCTGGTCGAACGTCTCCGGTACGTTGCCTGCGGGAGCCGTTTGGCCCACCAACTCTCGCATCCGCGTCACCGGCAGCATCACCATCGCTGCGGGGAATGCGCTCACCATCGAAGCTGGAACTATCGTTCAGCTCAACCCCTCGGTAAACATCACCAACAGCGGGAGGACGGTGATCAATGGCACAACCGAACAACCCGTGGTCTTTACAGCCGCAAATCGCGTCGCCCCGGAAAGTCACACCGGAGCATGGGGAGGTTTCCTGCTGCGCGGCGCGTCGGCTCAACTCATCGCCAACGGCGCGATCATGACCGGCGCGGGCGCAGCTTCGGGTTTCGATTTTTCACCGGGCGCCAGTCATCGCAGCGAACAGGCGCTGCTTCTGATTCAATCCGGCGCGCGCGCGTTTCTCACGAACTGTTTCCTGATTAACAACGCCGGGCAGATCGGCAATGGTTACAATTCCGATGTCACCTACGACCGCTGTTTGCTCCAACGCGCTATCACCGCCGGAGAATACGAGGGTGGCACCATCATTGTTAACAACTCGGCCGTGATCGAATTCCCCGCCGTGGACGGCGCAGTGAACGCCTCTATCGCGGAGGCTGACTACGACGCCATCTACTTCACCACCGGCACCCACATCATGCGCGACAGTCTGTTCGGATTCTGCAAGGATGACGCGATCGACTCCGGTTCCGGCGGCCCGGGCACCGTGTTGGTGACGAATTGTTGGGTCGAATCCGCGCTGCACGAGGCTTTGGCATGGTCCGGAGAGGGCCGGCAGACGTGGACGTATGACACTACAGTAATGAACTCGGGCCAGGGATTTGAATGCGGGTGGAGCACCGGCGCCAATAGCCCGCTTTGCTTCGCAGATCGACTGCTGAGTCTCGGGAACTCCGTCGGCGCGCGCTACGGCGATAACTACGAAGGCACCTCCGGTCTGGGACTCAAGGACGGATTTCTCACCGTGACGAACTCGATCATCATTCACAATTACCGCGACGTCTGGGGCCAGGTCTGGGACAACACGTGGAACTACCGCGTCGCCGACATGAACGTTCGCAGCAACCTGCTCACCGCGCCAAATACCAACCACCCCAACAACACGGTTTGGGACACGGCTGTGCATGCGTCACGTCTCGTTCCGTTCATGCACGTCCCTGCCGACGCGGTTGTGGGCGCCGGTTTTGCCAATTGGACTCCCCTCACGCTGCGCGACCTCACCAACGGTATTCCTGTTCGTTTGAGCATATTTACCACGAACGTCGTCTCTTTTGATTACGCCGTGCAGACCCCGAGTGCCACGCTCAATCAGGGCACTGTCATTTTTGAACCCGGCGAAACCGTGAAGCGCATTTATGCCCCGATCACCGGCCTATCCACCCAAGACATCGTGCGTGTCTCCTTGAATAATCCGCATGGCGCGGAGTTTACGACCGGCTCAGAGATGCTCATCGGCCCCGCCGTTGCCAACACCAACGTCGCTCTCGTTTCGTTCAACTCGGGCTGGCGATACTTTGACGACGGCGCCGATCTCGGCATCGCCTGGCGAGGCACGAACTACAACGATGCGGGCTGGTCCAACGGCCTGGCTCAATTCGGCTACGGCGACAGCCCGCGCGACGAGAACACGTTTGTCCGCCGCACGAATTCCAGCGGCACGATCACAATCACCTTTTATTTTCGCCGCGCGTTCCAAGCCGACCCTGCGCAATTCGCGTCCTTGGGAATGCGCCTTTTGCGCGACGACGCCGGTGTCGTTTACATCAATGGCCGCGAAGTCTACCGCAGCCCGAATCTCCCCGCCTTTCCGGCAACGATCAGCTACCTCACGGAGGCAGATACAACGGGAGAAAACTCTATTGATACGGCGACGTTGAACGCGACGAACCTCGTCGCCGGCAACAACGTTGTTGCGGTCGAGATTCACCAGGAATCAACCGGCTCTTCGGACGTCAGCTTCGACCTTGAACTCACGGGCAACTTCGTTGGCGGCCCCCCTCGCCTGAATGTGACTCGGTTCGGCGATGACGTGGTGCTCCACTGGTCGGACCCGACGTACCATCTCGAAGCCTCGGAAGACCTTGGCCCGAACTCCAATTGGTCAACCGTGGTCGGCGCGAGCAGCCCCGTGACGATTTCGGTACCTGCGAATCGAACATTCTATCGGCTTAGCCGCTAGCCCGGCGCGTAACACAACTGTAACATTCCTGTAACAAACACTTCACAGGAATGCCCGTGACACACGGCAGCGGATGGGGCAAACAGAAGCTGTTATGTTTTCCCTGCAGCAACTCCTCGGCAAGGACCAACGCTTTTTCGAACTGATGGAAGGCAGCGCCGAAGAGGCCCGCGCCAGCATTCAATGTTTGATCGGCCTCATCAAACACCGGGACAGCGCCAAAAGCCTGGAAGCCTTCGCCCGCATCCGAAAGAAGGACAAACGTATCACTCAGGAACTGACAGAGCACCTGTGCCGGACTTTCGTTACTCCGTTGGAGCGGGAAGACATCGAAGCTCTTTCCCATGCTCTCTACAAAATTCCGAAGAGCGCCGAAAAGTTTGGTGAACGCTTCCTTCTTGCTCCCAAACATGTGGCAGGTCTGAAGTTAGCGCATCAGCTCGAGATGTTGGAGAAAGCGGCCGAAACCATCAGCTTAATGGTGAAGGAATTGCGTCTCGGCGTGAACCTGCAAAAGGTTAAAAAGCAAAACGACCAGCTTCAGCACATCGAGGCCGAAGCTGACAAGCTCATGATCGAAGCACTTCAGGACTTGTATACGGGTGACCACAGCGGCCTCCACGTCGTTATTCTGAAGGATCTTTTTGAATTGCTGGAAAAGGTTTTCGACCGGTGTCGCGACGTCGGGAATCTGGTTTTCCACATCGTCCTGAAGCACTCCTGAGGATTTCCATGCTGCTGATTCTTACCGTTATTTTCGTCGCGTTGGTCTTTGAATACATCAACGGATTTCATGATACGGCCAACGCGATTGCAACCTCTGTGTCGACGCGTGTCATGACACCTCGACAAGCGATCGTCCTTTCAACCGTCTTCAATTTGATAGGAGCTCTGGCCGGCACTGCAGTGGCCAAAACCATTGGCAAGGGGTTGGTCGACACTAATTTCATCACGTTGAACACCATTATGTGTGCCCTTCTCGGCGGCATAATTTGGAATCTTTTGACCTGGTGGATTGGCCTGCCCTCCAGCTCGAGTCATGCATTGATTGGCGGCCTTTGCGGGGCGGCGCTGGCCTCGGCCAATGGCCGCTGGTCTGTTCTCCACTGGAATGTTTACGATGCGGCAAAAGGCGAATGGGGCGGCCTTTGGCCGAAAGTTGTTGCACCGATGATGGCAGCGCCGACCATCGGCATTTTGGGCGGCTTCTTCATCATGGGAATTCTGCTTTTCACCCTTCGAAGCGCGCGGCCGTGGATCGTCAATCGCATCTTCGGCAAAGCACAACTCGTGAGTGCGGCTTGGATGAGCTTCAGCCATGGAACTAACGATGCCCAAAAAACGATGGGCATCATTGCACTCACATTGTTTACCGCCACAACCAAGACCGATGCATTCACTAATCTGCCACCATGGCTCGACTTCCTCCATGCACCCACGTTTCACGTTCCTGTTTGGGTGAAAGTCACTTGTGCCATCACGATGGCTGCGGGCACGGCCGCAGGGGGGTGGAAAATCATTCAAACAATGGGGCGCAATCTTGTTAAAATGCAGCCCGTCCACGGGTTCGCAGCCCAAACCACCGCGGCTGCCATCATCGAATGCGCTACACACTGGGGCATTCCTCTATCCACCACGCATGTTATCTCTGGCTCCATCATGGGCGTCGGCGCGTCAAAACGGCTAACTGCTGTTAAATGGAGCGTGGTTGGTCGCATGCTGTCGGCTTGGATTCTTACCTTGCCCATCACCGCCGGACTTGCCTATGTTCTTCTTAAAGGTTTGCACGCCATGGGGATAGCCTGAGAGCGCATACGCGGTATCAGCAAATTTAGCGTGCGTTTTGTTACAATTGTGTTACGAAGGCATCGCTATGTTCTCCCTGCAGAAGCTCCTTGGAAAAGATGATAAATTCTTCACGCTCATGGAGGGCAGTGCGGAGGAAGCGCGCGCCAGCGTAAAATCTCTTGTCAAGCTCCTGGGTACGGCTGCGGATAAAAGGTCATTGGCCGAGTTCATCGAGATTCGGCGCAAAGACAAGCGTATCACCAAAGAGCTGACGGAGCATCTCTGCAAGACATTCGTGACGCCGCTGGAAAGGGAAGACATCGAAGCCTTATCGGAGTCTCTGTACAAAATTCCGAAAACGATCGAAAAATTTAGCGAGCGGTTGCTCATCGCCGATCAAGTGATCCAGTCTCTCGACTTCTCAAAGCAAATGGAAATGCTCGAAAGCGCGGCCGATGTCGTTGTCGCCATCGTTAAGGAACTTCGCAAAGGTGTGAACCTCGAACGCGTCAAGGCACAAAATGACAAGCTACAGGAAATCGAAGGCGAGGCTGACAAGATGATGCTCGACATGCTTAGAGAATTGTACAACGGCGATCACAGTGTTATTCGCGTCATCGTTCTCAAAGATTTATACGAGCTATTGGAAAAAGTTTTCGATCGCTGCCGGGACGTTGGCAATATCGTGTTTCAAATTGTGTTGAAGCACTCCTGATGTCGCCGAGCTTCCATGCTCTTCATTATCTTTCTCATCCTGGTTGCGCTGGTCTTCGAGTACATCAACGGCTTCCATGATACTGCCAACGCGATCGCAACCTCTGTAGGCACCAAGGTTCTATCACCGCTCCAGGCCGTTGCCATTGCGGCCTCGTTTGATCTGCTGGGCGCTCTCGCCGGGACCGCCGTCGCGAAAACCATCGCCGCTGGCCTTGTTGACGTTGCTTTCGTAAGCCTGACGACCATTCTGTCGGCCCTGATCGCCGCCATTGTATGGAACTTGATTACATGGTGGTTCGGCCTCCCCTCGAGTTCCAGCCACGCGCTCATCGGCGGCCTTTGCGGGGCCACGCTCGCTTCGGCGGGCAATCAGTGGTCAGTCATTAAATGGTCTGTATTGAATCCTGCCACGCATAAAATGGAAGGCCTCTTGCACAAAGTCATAGTTCCGATGTTTGTCTCACCCGTCTTCGGTGCCTTAATTGGATTCGCCTTCATGGGGTTGCTCATCCTTCTGATCCGGCGAGTCCGGCCCCACATCGTGAACTATACCTTCGGGAAACTGCAAATAGGCAGCGCCGCCTGGATGAGTTTCGGCCATGGCATGAATGATGCCCAGAAAACTATGGGCATCATCGCGTTGGTCCTTTTCACTGCTACTAAATCCGGCACGTTCGACCATCTTCCCTCAGGATTGAAATTCCTCCAGAATCCAAACTTCGAGATTAGCACCTGGGTCAAGGTGACCTGTGCTGTCGTGATGGCTACCGGCATCGCTACCGGAGGATGGCGGATTATCAAAACGATGGGTACAAAGCTCGTTCGACTGCAACCCATTCACGGTTTCGCAGCCCAAACCACAGCGGCGAGCGTTATCCAACTTGCCAGCCTATGGGGTATGCCCCTTTCAACCACGCACGTGATCTCAACCTCCATTATGGGAGTAGGCGCCACTAAACGCCTCAATGCAGTCAAATGGCGCCTCATGAGTCGTATTGTTTGGGCTTGGGTTCTGACGCTGCCTTTCACGGCGAGCCTGGGCTATGCACTATTCCAAACGCTCAAGGCGTGCGGAGCCCGGTGGTGAGCGTAAGAGTCACTTCAATCTTTCACGGCGCGCAGCACTAACACGGGGCACGGCGCGTGCCGCACGACTCGTTCCGCCGTGCTCCCCATGATCGTGTGCTTCAGCCCGGTGTAGCCGTGAGTCGAGATCACGATCAGATCTGCCTTTATCTGTTTCGCGACCTTTGCAATCTCCTGGTAAGCCTTGCCTCGCTTAACAAGCGCCTTCGCCTCAAGACGCTCCTGGAGCGCCTTTGCTAACACCACTCGCAGTTCACTTTCGGCTCTCGTCGCGACTTCATCGTCGTCAATCGCAATCGGGACGTTCCGCAAATCATTAAGGAACGAAGCGGGTTCTACCACATGTAGCAGGTGCAGTTTCGCTCCAAAGTTCCGGGCTAAGTCTCCTGCATATTGTACTGCCGCCTGCGCATTCTCCGAAAAATCAACCGGCACCAGCACGTTGCGCACGTTGAGTACGCCCTTACTCTCCCCCTGCGCCACCGCTCCTGCCCCGCCTCGCTTTGCCATGCCGTACACTTAAACGTCCTCTGCGTCCTGTAAACCTCTTTCCTTGCGCTCTTCGATGTTTGGTGTCGCTCCGCGCTGGCTGAACCTTCGGAATCCGATATAGCACGTGGACGCCTCTCGCCAATGCACCGTCACCGTAATGGGCGACGGAAATTCAGGCGAGGAGATCGTCACGCGCGCGCTCTGCCAGCCCAGCCGCGCAGGAGTCTTCCTCTCGATATGTATCCGGGGCGCCGCATCGCTCCCGGGCATTTCGTTGCTTTTCGGATTGCTGTCATCCTGGTCATTCATACTTCACCTTCTACAAACGGAAGAAGAAAGTCGTGCCATGGCCTGGTTTCGACTCCGCCCAGATCCGTCCTCCATGCCGGTCGATCGCTCGATGCGCGATACTCAGCCCAATGCCGGTGCCGGGAAAATCTGTAGAACTGTGCAGCCGCACGAAGGGCTTGAAGAGATCCTCCGCCTTGCTCGCATCAAAACCAATTCCGTTGTCGCGCACGAAATAGATCGCCTGTCCGGCTTTCCATTCCCATCCAAATTCCACTTTCGCCTCGCGCGTCTTGGTCGTGTATTTCCACGCGTTGCCGAGCAGGTTTTCCAGGGCTGGAGTCAGCAGTTGCGGATCGGCCGTCGCGGTCACTCCCGGCTCCACCGTAAACTGCACCGCGTGCTCGCTGCTCACCCGTTGAAGACGCGCCCCGATTTGGATTGCCAATTCGGAGAGGTCGCATGCCGTCCGGTGCATCGGCCTGTAAGTGATGTCGGAGAGCTTCAGCAGATCGCTGATAATCGCTGCCATCCGATTACCGCTGTTCCGGATGTAGCCCAACAATTCGCGGCCATCGGCATCCAGCAAGTCGCGGTACTTCAGGTCCAGACATTGCGCGCTGTACATGATGCCGCTCAATGGATTGCGCAAATCGTGCGCGACCGAATGATTGAACGCCTGCAATTCGATGTTCGCCTTTTCCAGATCACAGATCCGTTCTCGTACCATCCGCTCCAATTGCTCGTTGGCGCGGCGCACCGTGCCGCGTACCGCCTCGAAATTGCCACTAGTGTCTTCCACATCCCGCACGAACACGGCGCTGTCTCCGTTCGCGCGTTTGAGCCGCCGATGTGCGACGCGCCCGCGGAGAACACGGTTGAACCGCCGCGGCGCCTGGCGCAACGCGTCCAGAATCGCCGGCGCGAGCGACAATTTCTTTCGCCGCGTTCTCTCGGGGGCACTCCGAAAACGGTCTCGCTCGGTCTTTGGAAACGGGACGTCCGAAATGATCGCGTCCGGTCCCCGCTCTTCGAGCAGTTTCAGGCCTTGGGCCACGTCTGCTGCTTCGACGATCGCGAAGCCTTCGGCTTCAAGCATTTTTCGGAGCAGCCTCAGGTTCGTTTTATTCTTGTGCGCAATTAACAGCTTCATCCTTCATCCCCTCAATTGCCACTCAGTCCTGAGTTGTTTGTCCCGTGCGGCCGCAGGGCTGCAACGGCTTCGGCTTTGCGCGCGCTGGGTGCCGCTTGCCGGCAAGCCACGACTACACTTCGCAAAGCTCTTCCATCATCCGGGCACACGTCGTCCGTATGCTGCCTCGCAGCCGTCCTTCAGACGTTCGCCGGAAATTCAGGTAGTCATTTAGCAGAAACAATTCCAACGTATGCCGCGTAGGTAGAACTACGTATGCATATCCTTCATCCCGCCAGGTAATTGCGTCTCCGTTGTTCGCTTTCACTAATTTTTCATCGCAAATCGCTCGATTTTTCTTTGGAGGGACAATTTTTCCCTCTTTCACGGTGGAGGTTGAGTCAATTCTTTTGCCACGAAATGGCAAGTCCATGGCAGAGGCGAACTTACGTGCGGGCGCATGTGGGAACCCATGCCCAACGTGTGCCCAGTGGAGCTTATGAAATCGTCGAAGGACAGCGTGTTGTTACGATGTGTTGTCTTCTCCCCGCTCTTTCGTTCTGATCTTGTGGCAGAGATCAATGCACTCGATGCAGATATGCACTCCGGGGCCTGCAACGACTCCCTTCACTTTCGGATGCCCTTTTCCGCAGCAGAAGCATCCGGTTTGCCCGCGCAATGCAGTAGCAGTTCTACAGGAGTCCGCCACCGCGTTGTAGACTTCAGCAACGCCGTAGCGCTTCAACAACTCATCCAATTCATCGCGGTCTTTGCTGTTGATCGCTCAAACCTCATTGCCGCAAAAGCTCGCACAACCGTCAAAATTCCTACCATCCCCTTTTCACATTCGCTTTCCGTGCCGCCTCTGCGTTAATACTTGGCAGCGAATTTGTCACCGCTTCCCGGATGTCCTCCCTCTCATGATTAAGGAGCGAGATGAGCAGCGGCACGGCCGGGATCGCGTTTGTCCCATAATTACGCAGCGCGTAAACCGTGCCTCTGGCCTCGAAGCTGTTGATCGATGTTCTCGCGAAATCGAGGTACTTGATCAACGCGGGAACGGCGACCTCAGGCTGTCGCCCTACCATCCCCAATCCCACGGCGCCCTCCTCACGAATGGTTGCCTCACGATTCGTCATGCACTCGATATAAAACGGAATCGCCTGTTCGGCGAGCGAACCGAGATTGCGCAACGCGAAAACCGCGATGTACCGCCCGTCCTCGTCCGGATGCCTTCTGCCAATTTCAATTAACTCTGGCACTATGTCGGGTGGCGCATTTGTCCCAAGGGCTGCGATCCCGTGTGCTCCCATCCTCCTGACGTTCCCGGATGTGTCCTGCAATCGCAATCGGTCATGCCATGTCCTCGGCAAAAGCTCCCGCAACTTCTTTTTCGTAGCGCTTTCTTTGGCCTGCATCCAATCCAGCAGGAAGGGTATGGCTTTAGGGCCAACCGCTCGAATCGCACGTTCAGCTTCCCTCGCAGCTGCCTGGTTCGTCCACCAGTTGTTTGTTCCAAACTGGCGCGCCCAGTCACTCAACTCCTTGCCCTGATAAACCGGCTCCGGACGATAAACGAACAGCCAAACAAGCATTGCAATCATACCGATGCAAATAGCCGCGCTGATCGCGAGCCCTTTCTTTGGCCTCGTCACACCACCATAACATCTCTGCCATCTCTATTTGGCAAATGACAACATCTGGACGTTCAAAGGCTTGAGCGGGATGACCAGCCGAGGTCCTCCGACGGGCAATTGATTCCAGTCGAGCGGCTAAATTGACCCGGAATCGTGCGGCGCTTGTCGCCCCACCGAAGCCCCCTTAACCCGCCACTGACTTTTCTTTCGCTCGTCCGCGAACGAGACTAACTGTCTTATTCCGAGACACGACTCTCACTTTCCCGTCAAAAAACGAAGAACCGCTGTTGCATTTCGTGACAGCGGCACCCTGCAAAACCACGGAAAACCAATGACTCGCTGCATTCGCCTCACGTCCACACGGCACTGGCAAACCACCTGCTAAAAACCGTGCACGCGGCTGAGCACGATGACAAACGAGCAACCAACTATCAGCAAGGTGAGTCCCTCGCCCACCGACTCCGCCGCCGACGCTTTCCACAAAGCCACTAACCCCGATCAGACTGAGGACCCTGTATGTTGAGCAAGAAGAGGCATTGCGCCCGCCGCGCAGTCGTTCGCCGCAAAACGGTGGTCGTCAAAGTAAACGGTGAATGGCCCGTGCGCCGCATCAAGCCTGGCAGCACCACCGAAGAGCAATTGGTCGAGAAATACATCCCGCTCGTTCGCACGGTCGTCGGCCGTCTCGCGATGACGCTGCCGCCGCACGTTGACGGCGAAGATCTTTACAGCGCCGGCCTCGGCGGATTGCTTAGCGCCGTGCGTCAATATAATCCCCGCGCGGGCACCGCTTTTGAGACCTACGCCCGGCTGCGCATCCGCGGCGCGGTCTTCGACGAACTGCGCCGCATGGATTGGGTGCCTCGCTCCGTCCACACCAAGGCGCGCAAGGTGCAGGCCGTGATGCAACAAATCGAGCAGAGCAAAGGCCGTATCGCCACGGAAGAAGAGATGGCCAAAGCGCTCAAGATTTCCGTCGACGAATACGGCCATTGGCTGGATGAAATTCGTCCCGCCACCTTCGTGTGCCTGGATGCGGCCTTCCAAAACGACTACGACGAGGGTGTTTCGCAATATGAAAGCCTTCCCGATCAGCGACAGGAGAATCCGATGGACGGTACCTTCCGGCGCGAGATCTCAAGGATGATCGCCGAACGCATCAATCAACTTCCCGAGATGCAACGCAAGGTGCTCGCGCTTTACTATTTTGAAGACATGCGGTTGCGCGAAATTGCCGACGTCTTCGGACTTACCGAATCGCGCATCTGCCAAATCCACGCCCAGGCGGTCCTGGCGATCAAGTCGCATCTGCAGAAACACGACCCTTACTTCGTGTAAGCGGGGCGCTCGCGTTCACGAAGCGTCCTGGAGTGCGCCGGTGCTCGAGCGCTTTCAACGTTTAACGAACCGCGGAACCTTTTGCCGCGAGTCTCCTTCCAAATGCCGGAACTCCTTGCAAATTCGCATCTTTTTCACTGGCATACCCATTGCTTGGAAAGCATCGATGAGCGGCAAGCTGTGACGCCCATTGCAGGTCGGAACCGAAGGCCCGGTCAGATTCGCGATGTGCTAGGGGGTGCTTGCCGCATGGTGACGTATCGCAATGACTGTTGTATTGCAAAAAGTGATCGAGAGCCTTCGGAACGAGTTGGAGCAGTACGGCGAAATGCTGGCCCTGCTCGAACAGCAACAGGAGGCTGCCGGTCTGGGCACGGATGACGTGATGCACTCCATCGCGGCCATTAATGCTCAGGGCGCCACAATCCAGGCCGCCCGCCACCAGCGCCAACAGCGCCAGCGCGACCTTGCGCAGAAACTCGCCCAGGCCGCCGATTCCAGTTTCGCCCATCTCATTCCACTGCTGCCGCAGAATTATCAGCCCTTGCTGACAGCGCTGGTCCAGGAGAACAACGAACTGCTCGTGCGCGTGCGTGAGCGCGCCCAGCAAAACCAGGCGCTGCTGCGCCGTTCCCTGGACTTTATGCAGCGCTTCATCAGCACGCTGAATCACGAAACGAAGCACCTGCACGCGTCGAACATTCTCACGATCGACACGACCCCGCCGGTGCTGGACGCCATCGCTTGATGCTATGCTCATCCTCTCACGCAAACTCAATGAAAGCATCATCATCGATGGTAAGATCATCGTGAAGGTGCTGCGCATCGACAAAGACACCGTCAAGCTGGGCATCCAGGCACCCGCCGAATTGCCGGTGCACCGCGAAGAAATTCATCAAGTCATCGAAAAGAACAAGGCCAACGGCATCAAACCGAACGGCCCTAAAACCAATGGCGGCGGTCCACCGACCGCGCCGCAGCCTTAAGCGCTCACTCCGACACTTCCTCCACCAGGGCCGGTGCTTTTCGCGCGCCCTTCGACTCCCGAATCTCCGGAATTAAGATCAGCGTGGCCGCAATGATCAGCACGCTCGCGATCACAGCCACCCCGACCAGCGGAAACACTGTCACCACATAGAAGGCGGCCATCGGCGCCAGTACGCCGCGCACGCCAGTCAGAAACGTGTGCACCGACATGTAATCCGCGACACGATCCGATGGCGCAAATTTCGTCACCCATAAGCTCCACGCCACGTCGCCGCCTGCGTTGGAAATCCCATAAATGATCGCGCCGATGACCATCCCCGTGAAACTGTTCGTCGTGAAAAACGACAAAATACCGATCGCAAATCCAACGTTTAGCGTCACTCGCAGCGCAAAAAAATTCATTCGATCGAACAAGTGCCCCCAGACCGGGCTGAGGCAAAGCCGGGCGAGGTTCGGAATCACGCCCGTCAACAACGCAATCGTCGCGGCGCTTAATTTCAATCCGTAGTGCGGATTACCCAAGTACTCAACCCGCAGCGGCAGCATCATCAGGTTCGCAAATCCCATGAGCATCCAGCAGATCAACGTGCGGCGGAACAACGCGTCCTGCTTCACAAATCGTAATGCGCGCAACGGATGGCCGCCGCCGTCGGAGACCAGCGGCCGCGTTGGGCAGCAATGCAAACAGTAGCTGCCGACCGCGAATGCGCTCGCGAAAATCACCAGCAGCCCGCGAAACCATTCGAGGTGGTTGGTGAGCAAATCTCCGGCGAACTTGGCAAACACGGCCGCCGTCGCGATGCGCACCATGACCGTGCGCGAGAAGCGTCGCCCCCGTTGCGCCTCCGGGTAGTTCTCCTGGTACATCTGCGTTAACAGCGGAATGATCGCAGCGGACGACGCCATCGAGATGACGCTGGCGATGACGAATAGCCCCTGAACAGGAACAGCTGCGGCTATGAGAAAGCCGATCGCGCCCACGGCAAGAATGCGCGACGCAGCCATGCTCACCGGCCAGCCTCGCGTGTTGACAAACGACACCACCACGGGCGAACAAAGCAGCCCCACACTCCCCGACGCCGCCACGATTGCCTTGGCCATTGCGCCCGCGTGAAACCAGCGCAGCGCAATCAACAGGAGAAACGTGCTGCCCGCGGTCTCGAGAATTCCCGCCGCGGCCGAACGCCACAATTCATAGCGAAACGTGATCGCGGTACGGTCCGGGTCCAGCACAAGGCGGGCAGAGTAAGGGCAGGGCCGAAACGCGGGCAAAAGAAATG
>Ga0075428_100001115_pt1 | contig 28621 bp, 22 predicted proteins | sample RhiMetdeltSRZDD2_FD_75291 | JGI IMG/M metagenome (GOLD analysis project Ga0075428, IMG submission 75291) | Populus rhizosphere microbial communities from Tennessee, USA - Rhizosphere MetaG P. deltoides SRZDD2 | ecosystem: Host-associated > Plants > Roots > Rhizosphere > Soil | place: USA... | reverse complement strand
ACCTCGGGCCAGGATGGCGCCGCAATTGTCTGACACTCGCTCGCGTTGATCTCGGCGGCGTCGCCTGGCCTGACCTGCGCCGCCAGTCGTGTGTCAGTCGTCTGTCGGCTCGCCGGAAACGTACGCCCGCGTAATGGCCGCAGCATCCGTGTACTGTGGGCCAAATGACGCCAGCGTTTCGCAATGTCTCGAAAATTTCGTGTTCCTCCAACGTCGCTCCCTCCGCATCTTCCGCTGCCACACACAGGCCGGCGGTTTCTTCGCCCCATGCGGCGATTGCCTGTTTCTCAATATCGTAGAGCACGGCATCAGCGCTTGAAGCGGGGTCATTGGTCAGGTTGCGCACGAGGGTATGCGCAGCGGCCAGCCCTCTTCCCCTTTGCATGTGCGAACAATTCATTGAGAACGCCCGCCTTGAAGTACGCGTCACCACGAATCATTGTCAGATCCAAGCTCACCACCAGCGTGTGTCTCAACAGCACGATGTCCTTGCGCTCGATGCGTGTGCCCGGATAACTGATTCGCCGGACGGGAAGCCTGCGATTCTGACGTAAATTGCGCAAAGCCGTCACTGCTTCTACAGTCGCTGCTATGTCGCAGGACTTCAGCGCGCTGCATCAGGCGTCGAGCGGCCGTCGTGAGCCGCAACCGGAGTTCGTATGCTCATTAGATTTCGAGGCTATCAAGCACGAAACTCACTGCCCACCTAACAGATGGCTTACTAGCTAACTTGTTCTCTCCAGCGACGCACTGTTGCATCAAGACCCGTTCAATCCAACAGATTTGGAGGAATCACCTTGTGTTTCCTCGCAATAACTCCGATCTCTCACGCATCGCGGAGGAGCGTTGTGTAGACCTACGGATAGTGGTCCGTCGCCCAGAACGCGATGATCTGAGGCGGCGAGTAGTCTCAACAGCCGGTGGTCGACACGCCATTCGAGGTAGCAGACCAACAAGTCGCGTAGTGTTTATCTACCGAATGATCGGAACGGTGTTGAGTCCCGTGCTGGCTTCGGATGATTGCAGTCGCTTTGTGCTCGCCTACTTCGTCGGCACGAGACGCTTCAGCTCCTCGCGCAATCAGCCTTTCTGTTCCCGGGCGGTTGCTCACTGCCTCGAGGCAGGGTCTCGTCCTGTAGAACGCCGTACAAAGCGGCGCCGAACTGTCCTTTTTAGGGTCGGTTGTGGAACAAGCAGTGATGGTGACTGCGAAGATTCGCAGCAGCGAGGAATGGCAGCTGTAGACAATGTTCGTGCACCAAGAAACGAACACGAGCCGCAGGCAGGCCGGCAATAACAAAATCGTGATGTTAGAGTTCGCCGACAAGCACGTTCTACGTAATCAAAACGCCTCGAATATCTGGCGGCATTCACCGGAGGCTATATGCGTGTCGATCGCGTTCTGCTAACGCTAGCGCTGGTCCTCGGTCTGTGTGACTCGGCGGCGGCCCAATCGGCGGTAACGTCCCGCTGCGGCATGGAGGGCAGGGAGTTCGAGAACAACCTGTATCGATTCTGCTTCGACGGCAACGCCTGGCAGGTTGACGAACCGTCGAATGTGCGCTTTACGAACAGAGATCGCGTGGACGTGGAAGTGCAGCACCTGAATTACCTGCGATACACCTTGAGCTTCGATATCCAGGAGCAGAAATCGGATGCCTATCAGTACTTGACGAAGTTGTGGACGAGTGTGACCGGCATCGGATTCGGTTCGCTTCTCGGGGCGCTCGGTCCAGGGGCGGAGTTATCGCGGGGGGAGCAGGAGTTTTTGACCCGCCTGCGCGAGCTGCTGCGCTACAGCGAAGCGCTCGATACCGGGCTCACACGGACACTGACCGAACATCGAAAGCCTGGCTTGAATGCTGCCGAACTGAAGCTCCTGCAGGGCAGCCTTGGCAACGGAACAGAATCATGCCCCGATGCGTGGACCTCTGGGGAAGATCCGTTGCTGGATTGTCCAATTCAGTCTCTGAGCCTGAAAGTCACCGCAAAGTTCAACGATCTCGAGCGTGGTGTGCACACGAACACGACCGATTTCAATCTTGCGACCGGGAAGTTCGGCGAGGTCTATCAGACCGCGAAACGAACGTACGCGGATGTCCACACGCGAGCAGATCAGTTCGTGGTGCTCGCGCAAAGGAGCCTTGGATCCGAAAGACGAAAGGTTGGCAAACGCGATGCCGGCACTCGTCTAACGCTTACATTGGCGGCCGTCGATGCCTCTGGCGGCAGGTCGCCAATCGGCGACGTCAGCTACTTCGTCGAAACCGCCCTACCGCTCGTTGTCCACGGCGGCCTCACCTTCTCGCGATTGAATGATGTCACGTTCGAGAAGATCAAGCGCGCGAACGGGTTCAGTGAAGACGAAGTGTTCGAGAAGACCGGCGAAGACGACAACACCCAGAGTTTCACGCTGTTCATGGGCTGGCGAATAGCCACACTGGACGGCCGCCAACCCAATTCGAGCCGATTCTCGGCACTCCTCAGTTTGGGGACGGATATTGACGCGCCGGGGAAGAAACTGTACGTGGCGCCGACGCTGCTGGTCTTCAATCGGGTTTCGGTCTCGTGGGGTGCCGCGTTAGGCAAGGAAAAGAACGGCGAGCAACAGACGCTCGAGCCCGACGTGTTCCGAATCATCAAGGCCAAGCCCAGTTGGGCGCAGTTCTTCTCGATCAGCACAAAGATCTTTTGACCGGCACGCGAGTTGAAACGTGGTTCGCCGAAAGCGCAAGAAGAAGACCGCTGTGACGCAACCGCGCACCCGGTCTGTTGCCAGGCTCCCGCGACGGCAGGTGACTCTGCCGGCAGGATACATGGCGAACGGCATTGGGGTGGCGACACTGCGCGACGTGCTCTCACCGCGCGTTCCCACGATCGACGGCGACGACTTGACTGACGAGAATCGGGCAGCACTGACGATCATGCGGATCGAGGCCCAACACGATCTGCGCGTTGCCGCACGCGGGGGCGTCCTGGACAAGGCGCGGGCCATCGAGGAAGTGCGGCGGGACACGCCCCTCGGACGCGTCCTGGTCAAGGTCGAACACCAGGCGATCGGCTTCCTCAAAGAGATCGCGGCACAGCAACGACGACGTCGCGAGGCTAAAAAGCGGCCAAAGACACGAGCCATGACAAGTACAAGGCGAACGCGGCGCTAGAGCGTGAGGGAGACACATGTCAGGAGGGGCCCTGGCCGTGGATACGATCAGCGATGATCTGACGATCGCCTGCTTTGATGCGCGAGACGCAAACGTCTACCCGCACTTTGCTGAGCAATCTGTAGTGCTCACTCGGCTGACGGGACCGGCGGCGACGGCGGCGGCGGTCATCGCGGCGCTTACGCCCGACATCGATCTGCTGACGCTATCAGGTCACGGGCTGGCGGATAGGATTCTTGGCCAGTCTGGAACAATTCTGGAGGTTGGCCTGTACCCGGCAGAGGCCGTACGAGCGAAGATCATTCATATGCTTGCGTGCGACAGCGGCGAGTTGCTTGGCCCCGATCTCGTTGCGAATGGATGCAAAGCGTTCTTCGGCTACCGTGAGCAGTTCCTGTTTCCGGTCGCGAACCCAAGGGATTTTCTCGACTGTGATGGCGTCATCGATCGAGCGCTAGCACAAGGGCTCACGGCTGATGAGGCATTCCAGCTTGCGATTCGATCCTTCAACCGCACGATCGCCGATCTGAAGAAGGCTGGTAAAACGTTTCGTGCATCGATGGTTCAGCACAACCGTGACTGCCTGGTCGCGCCATCGGTCGATGCGAGATTTGGCGACCCCACAGCAACGCTCTAGCACGGCCTCACCAAATGTGCCGGGTGACGGGGTGTCGCGCTGTTTCGTGCCACCGAGTCGCCCTCGCGACCCTGGACGGCTGATCGGATTCAGACCGCGGGAGCGGCCTCGCCTTTGGTCGCGCTGAATCGAAGTCGCACGTCGTCTGCAACCCATATTCCCGCAGTCGCGCAGCTGTGGCTCGAGTACGGCGCGGACCTCGTGCAGATATTCTGTCCGCGCGTCGCCCTGAAGCCCTTGAAGAAAGCTTTGGGCAAATGTCTCGAGCCAGTCGAGGATGTCGCTAGGCAGGGCGTCGGACGCGGAAGCAGTGCAATGCTATCGACGTGGAACCCTGCTTGCTCCAGCCGTGTTGCATAGTCGCCCGGAGTCGGGAAATACCACGGCACGCGAGCTTCGCCATTGATTCCGCGCCGGTGCAAGGCTTGAACCAGTCCCGTTCGGACCTTGTCCACGCAGCCATGTCCCCCACATACGGCAACGAAGCGCCCGCCGTATCTCAGCGAGCGGTAGACGGACGCGATCATCGGGTCGGCGCGCTTGATCCAGTGCAGCACCGCATTGCTAAAGACGGCATCGAACTCATTTCTGAACGGCAACGCTTGACCGTCCATGACTGCGCGTCCAGCCCATGCTTCCTCGCGGCCTCGATCTGCGGAGCGCTCGAATCAACGGCGACGACTTGACACCCCAGATCGACCAGTTTTGTCGTAAGTACGCCGTCTCCACAACCCAGGTCAAGAATGCGCTCGCCGGGCTGTGGCGCCAATAAGTCCAAGACTCCAGGTCCGAGATCGGAGACAAAACGGGCGTTGCGCGCGTAAAGTGCAGGATCCCACGTTTGTACTGACGACATCGCTCGATCATAGCGTCTGCTCTCACGAAGTCCCCGAGGACATCATTGCCGGTTATTGCGGCGGGACCTTTCCTAGCGCGCGATTTATAAGACCGTCCGGTCGTGCCAATCGCTTTGAAACGATACTTCAGCCTATGTCTGATTATGTCGTCCCGGGCGAACTAGACTTGGCGTCCGAGGCATGCTGCCCCCGCTCAGAGATGACACACTCGAAATTGTGCGCGACTCAGTTCGTACCCTCCGTTGGCGCACAGTCTTGTGGGCGGGCGGTCACGCGACCCTCGCTGTCGTAATCGGACTCCGAGGATGAGGAATCTGAACACCTCTGAATCACGCGCGTCCGATCCCGGGTTCCGTATCCTGAATCCCGGCCTCCGACAGTACCTCCTCCGTGTGCTCACCGAGCAACGGCGCCCGCCGCCTCACGTCAGGCGGCGTGGCACTCAACTTGATCGGCGAGCCCAGCGCTCTGATGGCGCCGAGCGTTGGATGCTCGACGTCGACGACCAGCTCGCGCGCAATCACCTGCGGATCCTCGAACACCTGTGAATAGTCGTTGATGGGACCGCACGGGATGTTGTTCGCATCGAACAGTTCCAGCCAATGCGCGCGCGGTTTCGCGGCGGTGATGGCCTCGATTCTCGCCGCGAGGTCGGCGCGGTTGCGGATGCGCATGCCGTCGGTCAGAAACTCGGGCATCTCGCGCCACTCGGGATGGCCCAGCACCTCGCAGATCCGATGAAACGTCCGATCGTTCGCGCCGCCGATCGTGATGTATCCGTCCGCGCAGCGGAACGCCTGATAGGGCGCGCTCATCCGGTGCGCTGAGCCGAGCCGCTCGGGAATGCCGCGGCCGGAAAAATACTGCGTCGACTCCCAGACCGACAGGCCGACGCCCGCGTCCAGCAGCGACGTGTCCACCTGCTGACCGCGGCCGGTGTTGTGGCGGTGCTCGAGCGCGGCGAGGATCCCTACCGTTGCAAAGAGGCCGGCGCCCAGATCCGTCAGCGGAATCCCCGACTTCACCGGCGCGCCTCCCGGCTCACCCGTCACCGACATGATGCCGGACACGCCCTGCGCGACCAGATCGAAGCCGCCCTTATTGCGTTGCGGTCCCGTCTGACCATAGCCGGAAATCGAGGCGTAAATCAGCCGCGGATTCAACGCGGACAGCGTCGCGTAGTCCAGCCCGAAGGATTCCATCACTCCCGGTCGATAGTTCTCGACGAAGATATCCGCGCTGCGCGCGAGCGCCCTCACCGCGTCCACGCCTTCGCGCGTCTTCAGGTTGACGACGACGCTTCGCTTGCCGCGGTTGACGGCGTTGAAGCTCGGACTGTCGGTGCCGACGGCGCCGGGCATCGTGCGCGTCGAGTCACCCTGCGGCGGTTCGATCTTGATGACGTCGGCGCCAAGGTCGGCCAGCAGCATCGTGCAGAACGGTCCGGCCATCACCTGTGTGAGGTCGATCACGCGGAGACCGGCCAGCGCTCCACCCGTTGTTTCATTCATCCGAGAACTGTCAACCACGAAGAACTATTCAACCACGAAGGTCACGAAGAACACGAAGACCATAAAATCTTTCGTGACCTTCGTGTTCTTCGTGGTTGAATTTGGTTTTCCGCCACTGGAGGGAGCTTGTCCGAAGCCGAGACGATTTTCCAGATCGATCCGCCATTTGCCTTTCTGACCTTCAACCGCCCCCAAGCGCGCAACGCGATGACATGGGCGATGTACGACGCGCTCGTCCGCGCATGCGACACGGTCGATGCCGATCCACAGGTGCGCGTCTTCGTCCTCAAAGGCGCCGGCGGAAAGGCCTTCGTCTCCGGCACGGACATCTCGCAGTTCCAGAGCTTCCGGGAGGCGAAGGATGCAATCGACTATGAGAGGAAGATCAGCGTCGTGCTTGGGCGGCTGGAACGGGTGACCAAGCCGACCATCACGCAGGTCGAGGGATTTGCCACCGGCGCGGGCTGCGGCATCGTGGCGACGTGCGATCTGAGCGTCGCGACGACCGACTCGGCCATCGGGATTCCGATCGCCCGCACGCTCGGCAATGTCGCGTCGTCCGGGACCTTCGCGCGCATCGTCAACCTCATTGGTCCCGCCCGTGCGAAGGAATTGATCTTCACCGGCCGTCTGATTCCGGCGCCCGAAGCGCAGGCCATGGGGCTGATCAACCGCGTCGTCCCGCGCGAATCGATCGAATCGGAGGTGATGGACATGGCGCGCCAGATTGCCGCAAATGCGCCGCTGACCATCCGTGCGACGAAGGAGATGACGCGCCGGCTCATGGACGCCCGCAGCCCCGAGCAGGGCGACGCGGACCTGATCGAAATGTGCTACATGAGCGCCGACTTCAAGGAAGGCGTGGAAGCGTTCTTGTCGAAACGCAAACCCCAGTGGACAGGAGCCTGATGGTCTATCGGTGCGCCGCGTCGAGATAGCCGTTGCGGTCGAGATCCTTGACGAAGCTCGAATCGTAAAAGTCTTCGGCGCGGTGTGCACGCATTGCGGGCGAGTCGTACAGAGCCATCATTGCCTTGATCCCCTCGACCGACGGATATGGTTTGTCCGGGAACTCGGCAACAAACCGATACATGCGTTCCTGCGTCACCGGATCCTTGATATTGAACCACTTCGCCAGCGAGCCGTTGAACACGTTGCGGTCGCGTTTCATCAGTGCGACCGCATCCACGGCTGATTTGACGAACTTCGCTGCCGTGTCTCGATTGGCGGCGAGCCATTTCCGTTCTGCCATGATGCCGGATCCCGCTAGTGGAATCTCGTACGTGGCGAGATCGACGATGTCGCGAAGCCCTTTTTCCGGGGCCAGTGCAATCAACATGGCACTCGACATCGCGGCATCGACGCGGCCGCCGGCGACGGCGCTCAGCGTACCCGCACGCTCGACGAGCGTGACGTCGTGCTCCGCATCCCAGCCCATTTTGCGCAGCCACGTCAACACGCCGAAATGCGTCACGGTGGCCGTACCCGAATATCCGAGACGCTTTCCCTTCAGTTGTTCGATCGAACCGATCGACGCGAGACCAACCAGGTGGCTTCTGACGATACCTTCCTGCGTCGCCAGCACAACGCGATCGGTACCGGCGCCGGTCACGGCTCGGTAGATCATTGGGGATCCGCCGCCGACGGCGATCGGCGCTGCCTCGACATCGGCACGCACGTATTCGGGAGGTACAACGACGCCGGAGCCGCGCGCGTCCTCCGCGGCGCCGGGCGTGATGAACTGATGCACCTCGAGGCCGTTTTTTCTGTAGATCCCGGCGTCGGCTGCAATCAAGAACGGCACCTTGTTGATCGAGACGTCGCCGAGCGCCACGTCAACCGGCGCCGGTGCGTCCGATGAGCAGGCAGACAGGAGCGCCGTGGCGATTGAAACTGCGATCAGCGCCAACAGGCAGCGCGCGGAAGTTTTCATCGGCTCAGTACGGAATCGGTATCAGGCGATCGCTGCTGCGCATGTCTTCTTCGAGCAGCTGGAGAAGCGCTTGGCTGACAGGCCCGGGCTTGCCATCGCCGATCGCCTGGTCATCCCACTGGACGACCGGCGCGACCTTGATCGAGCTGCCGAGCAGCAGCATCTCGCGACAATTTCGGGCCTCGGCCACTGAAATGTTGCGGACCTCGACGCCGGTAACCCGCGCACGGTCCTGATGCGCGCGTGCCAGCTCCAGCAGTCGGAGCGACGTACAGCCGGAGAGAATGTGATCGAACTTCGGGTGGACGAGCACGCCGTGCCTGGTGACGAACGCGGCGTTCATATTGGAACTCTCGCCGACGTTGCCATCCTCATCGATGAAGACGCCGTTGTCGAACCCCTTTTCCTTCGCCTCCATCTGCATCAAGACGTTCGGCAAATAGTTCGTCGCTTTGGTGATGGCATAGAGGGGCGCCTTGATTGGATAGGTGGTGGTCATCACGCGCAGTCCTTCGGTGTACCACCGTTCGGGGTACGAGAGTCCCGCGAAGATCATCACGAAAAAGCCGGGTTCGGCACCGCGCGCCGGCGTGAGCTCGAGGCTGCCGGGTCCTGAGGAGAGCCAGTAGCGAATCGATCCATCGCGCCGGCCGCTGGCAGCCGCCGTCTGCACGATGATGTCGGTCATCTCTGCGCGCGAGCCCGGGAGCCGCAGCTTCGATCGCTCGGCCGACAGCACGAAGCGATCGAGGTGTGCCTCGAGGTCGTAAATCTTTCCAGCGACGATCGCGGCCGTGTCGAAAATGCCGTGGCCGCGGTGGACGATGTGATCGTCGAACGGAATGACCATCAGCGCGGGATCGATGACGATGCCCTTCAACTGGCTGGAGTAAAACGCCCAGTACTCGACGGGTTGCCGGGAGCGCAGCGACTGTAATTCCGAAACGACCTTACGCTCGTCGAGCACCGAAACGGTGCGTGTGTGGACGGCCATGCGGCCACTGTAGCACGCCCGAACGAGAGGCTCGAACGTAGAGGCGGACCTTCAGGTCCGCCCGGGTGCGTAGAGGCGGACCTTCAGGCCCACCTTCGCGAATGAACGTAGAGGCGGACCTTAGGTCCGCCTGCGGGCACACGAGCCGCATCCGCATCTCCGTGCCGCACAAACTTTCTCCCCGGCTCAAGACGTTCGATTACCTCGGGTGCTACCGCTATTTCTTGACAATCTGCGCGTATGACCGCACTCGTCTCTTCATCGACGATCAGTCCGTGAATCTGATGCTGTCGCAGTTATCGCGTACGGCCGGTGATCAACGTTTTGTGGTTATTGCGTACTGCTTCATGCCCGACCACATCCACATATTGGTCGAAGGAAATCATCCGGCTGCTGACTTTTGTGAGTTCGTGCGTATCTTCAAGCAGCGATCGGCGTTTGCGTGGAAGCAAAGAAATGGAACAGCACTCTGGCAGCGAGGCTACTTCGAGCACGTACTCAGAGATGACGAAGATACGATTGCTGTCGCGAGGTACATCCTCGAAAATCCAGTACGAGGCAATCTCGTCCAACGGCCTGAGGACTATCCGTATCTCGGCTCAATGACAATGGAGGTTCGAGAACTGCTCTATTCGGTGCAGATCTAAGGCGGACCTGAAGGTCCGCCTCTACGTTCGAGGGTCCTAGGCGGACCTGAAGGTCCGCCTCTACGTTCGAACCTCTCCGTCCGCCCGTTCAGCGCGCCGCCGCTGCAGCTGCTCCGATCGGGGCGGCCGGCGGCATGTCGTCGGTGAACTGCCGTTCTGGATGCATCAGAAACGCGCTGACCGCGCCGACCAGCAAGACCCCGATCGCAATGACGAATGGCAGCTGCGGATCGCCGGTCACGTCGGTCACCCAGCCGGCGACAACGGGCGACAGAATCGCCGCGAGCGCAGAGCCGGAGTTCATCAGGCCCGATGCCGTGCCGGAATACTTGGGCGCGATGTCCATCGGGATCGCCCACATCGGTCCAATCACCATCTCGGCAAAGAAAAAGCCCGCCGAGAGACAGACGGCCACAAATACCTTGTCGCTCAACTGGAGGATCGGCAACAGCGACACCAGTGCGCCGACGAAGCCGAAGACCGCAGCGCCAACGCGAGCGCGGCGGACATTGTTGGTTTTGTGGAGGATGCGGTCCGAAAACACGCCGCCGATGGTGTTGCCGATGGCGCCGATGGTGTAGACGATCGTCGCGAACAACGCCGTCTCGTTTGTACTGAGCGAGAACTTGTCCTTGAAGAAAATCAACAGGAAGCTCAAATACAACCAGAGGCACCAGCCGTAACAGAAGTACGTCAGCGTCACAGGCCACATCCGCGCGATGAGCGGTCCCCACGGCACCGCGGGCGGTGCACCCTTCTCCCTGCGCTTCGGGAGGACGGCCAGTTCTTCATCCGTGATCGCGGGATGCTCGTGCGGATCGTCGCGGAAGTACCAGTACCAGGCGACCACCCAGACAAACCCGGCGATACCGATGACGATGAAGGAGCCGCGCCACGTCACCAGCGCCATCAGCCAGACGACAAGAGCCGGTGTCAACGCATTGCCCAAGCGCGAGAAGGCGTGAGTAATGCCTTGTGCGAAGCCGCGCTTCCGGGTTTCAACCCAGTACTGCATCGCACGCGTCGCCGTCGGCAGCGTGGCGCCGACGCCGAATCCCATCAGGATGCGGGCAGCGAAGAGCGAGTAGAAATCCCACGCCACGCTGGTCAGCACCGTTGCACCCGCCCAGACGAGGCCGCTCACAAAGAGCGTGCGTCGCGGCCCGAAGCGGTCGGCCGTCACGCCGCCGATGATCTGGAACAGCAGGTACGGGTAGCCGAACGCCGAGAAGATGAGCCCGGCCTGCGTGTTCGACAGGTGGAATTCGGGCCGGATGGCGATGATCGCCGTGCTGATGTTCTGCCGCACGATGTACGAGATGAAGTACATCGCGCAGAGCAGGATCAACACGTTGGTCGTCGCCGGAAGCGCGGATCGCCGGGCGGTGTTTTCCATGCCGCGGATTCTATTCGATCAACGAATGAAGGATGACAGCCGGGTGCCGCGCCTCGACCCCGGCAAAATGGGCCACCTGGTGGCGGCAGGACGTTCCCGCCGCGGCCAGCAGCTCGCCCTCTTTCAACGCGCGCGCCGCCGGCAGGAGGCGGCGTTCGCCAATCTGATGCGAGACCTCGTAGTGGTCCTTGGAGTAGCCGAACGAACCAGCCATCCCGCAACAGCCGGAGTCGAGCTCGACGACCTTGCACGACGGAATTCGCGACAACAGCGCCCTGGCCGGCGGCACGAGACCCATGGATCTTTGATGACAATGCCCATGCAGCACGATGGTGGCGGGGCCAGCCTTCAACGTGAGTGAGGCGCGCCCGCCCGCGAGCTCGCCTTCGAGGTAGTCCTCGAAGAGTACGCACGCGTCTGCCACGATTTGTGCTCGGCGCTGCTCCTCACCGCGCAAGAGTGCGGGAGCATCCTCACGGACAGCCGAGAGGCAGCTCGGCTCGAGGAAGAGGACCTTTTCGCCGCGCGACGCGGCGTCGAACAAGGCCGCGGCGTTCTTTCGCGCGAGCGCCCGTGCCTGATCGAGCTGACCGGTTGAAATGAACGGCCGCCCGCAGCAATCGTGCGGTGCAAGATGCACGTCGATCCGCGCGGCGTCGAGCACCGCCGCAGCAGCGACGCCGATTTCAGGATCGTTGTAATTCGTGAAGGTGTCGTTGAAGAGGATGGCACCCGCACCGGTGGGATCCGCCTTCAGGCGGACCTTTCTAAATCTCTCCTCAAAGGTTTCCTTCACCCACGCAGGCGGAATGCGGCGGCGATCGATGCCGAACAGCTTTTCGTTCATCCAGCGCCCTGGTCCGCTTGCGGCGACGGCGTTCGAGAACGGCGCGAAGTGGCTGCCAACCTTCGAGAGCGCCCGCACGTTGCCGAGCACGCGCTTGCCGATCGGAATGCCATGCTTGCGCCAGTGCTCCGCGAGAAATTCGCTCTTGAATCGAGCGACGTCGACACCAACGGGACATTCAGCCTTGCACGCTCGACATTCGAGACATAAGTCGAGCGTCTCGAGCACGCCCTCTTCGTCGAGGCCCGCCTCGGCGAGACGGCCCGTCATCGCCAGCCGCAGGGTGTTCGCGCGGCCGCGCGTCACATCCCGTTCGTCGCGCGTCGCCATATACGACGGGCACATCGTCCCTTCGAGCTTCTTGCGGCACGCGCCCACGCCGCTGCACATCTCCACCGCGCGTCCGAAGCCGCCATATTCGCTGTAGTCGAAGTAGGTTGGCGGGTCGGGTGTCTTGTAGTTGGGACCGTAGCGGAGATTGCTGGTCAGCGGAGGACACTCGACGATCTTGCCGGGATTGAAAACGCCCTCGGGATCGAACGCGTGCTTGACGGTCCGGAACGCCTGATAGAGCGCGGACCCGAACATCTTCTCCATGAACGGGCCGCGTACGAGACCGTCACCATGTTCGCCTGCGAGCGCGCCGCCATATTTCAGCACGAGGTCCGCGCTCTGCGTGGCAATCGCCTCGAACTTCGCGACGCCGTCCGCGGTCTTCATGTTGACGACGGGCCGCACATGCAGACAGCCGACGGACGCGTGCGCGTACACGCCCGAGGAGCTGCCGTTGCGGCGGATCATCGCGAGGAATTCATCGATGTAGTCGCGAAGCACTTCGGGTTTGACCGCGGTGTCCTCGACAAACGAGAGCGACTTCTCGTCGCCCTTCATCGCCATCGACAGGCCCAGCGAGGCTTCGCGGAATCCCCAGACCCGCGCCTGATCCGCCAGCGGCATGAGGCGTCGATAGACACACTTGAACGGCGTCAGGTCGCGCTCGATCGCCTCGAGCCTCGGCGGCAGGTCCTCGGCGCGATCGGCATACAGCTCCACGTTCAGCAGCGCGCCGGGATTGTCCGTCTGCAGGATCGCGCGGCGCATCCGATCCATCGCCGGATTTTCACGCGCGTGGTTCAGGATGAAGGCATCCATCACCTCGATGGCCGACGGCTTGTGCTTCAGAATCACCGGCGTGGCGGCAAGGGCGTCGAGCAGCTCGTCGAATTCGATGGCAAGAACCGCTTTCTCTTTCGGCAGGGGCACCAGATTGATCTTGGCCGCCGTAATCATTCCAAGGGTGCCTTCGGAACCGACGATGATCTTCGCGAGATTGAACGGTTTGGAATCGTCGACGAATTCGTCGAGGTTGTAGCCGGCGACGCGGCGAACGACTTTCGGATACCGTTTCTCGATTTCGCCCGCACACGCGTGCGCGACCTGCCTCACGGTCCGATAGCATCTCGCTTCGAGCGTCTCGCCCTGGCACGCGGCATCGAGCTCCGCGCGCGTGAGCGGCCGCAGGTGAACCTGCGATCCGTCAGAAAGAATCACGTCGAGCTCGAGCACGTGATCGATGGTCTTGCCGTACATCACCGACCGCGCCCCGCAGGAGTTGTTGCTGATCATGCCGCCGATGGTGGCGCGGCTCGCCGTCGAGATGTCCGGGGCGAAGCGAAGGCCGTGAGACTTCAGCTGTGCGTTCAATTCGTCGAGGACGATGCCGGGCTCGACGATTGCCCAGCGCTCGCCAACGTTCAGCTCGAGGACGCGGTTGTAGTACTTCGACGTGTCGATCTGCAAGCCGCTCCCAATCGCCTGCCCTGCCTGTGACGTTCCGCCTCCTCGCGCCGTGATGGAGACGCCGTGGGCACGCGCAAGGTTGACCGTACGGAGGATGTCTTCTCTCGATTTCGCGACGACGACGCCGAGCGGGTGTATCTGATAGACGCTAGCGTCGGTCGAGTACAGGGCGCGCGTGACGGCGTCGAACCGGACTTCACCGGCGATTTGCTCTTCGAGCTGGCGCCGTAATGTTCCGGTTTGGATGACCCTGAGCTGTTTGCCCGCCAAGAAATCCAATTGTATAGTGGGGCCCGCGTTCGTCCAGGGGTCGCGAGTGAGTCCGGCCGCCGCCGGACCAGGAGGCTCACTTGAATATTCATAATCGCTGGTTTCAGCTCGTCGCGTCGGTCATCGCGATGATCATGATTGCGAACCTGCAGTATGCCTGGACGCTCTTCGTGCAGCCACTGCAGCGTGGCACCGGCTGGAAACTGTCGGACATTCAATACGCCTTCGCGCTGTTCATTCTGTTCCAGACATGGGTGCAGCCGCTCGACGGCTGGCTGATCGACCGCATGGGGCCGCGCTGGTTCATCAGCGTCGCGGGTTTGCTGTGTGGGCTCGGGTGGGCCGGAATGGGTTACGCCAAAACCCTTCCCATGCTCTACGTGCTCTACTGCTTGGCCGGCGTCGGTGCCGCGTTCGTCTATAGCGGCTCAATCGGCTCGGCGTTGAAATGGTTCAAGGAACGCCGCGGCCTCGCATCCGGAATCATGGCCGCCGGATTCGGCGGCGGCACCGCGCTCTTCATCCCGTTCATCTCGTGGACGATCGCCAACCGCGGCTACGAGGCAGCCTTCCTCTCCACCGGCATCTTCCAGGGCCTGGTGATCGTCCTCGTCGCGCAGTTCCTCAGGCATCCGAGCCAGACGACCGCAACCGCGCAGGCTGGTGTCAGGAGAGCTGCGGACGTCGTGCAGCTCACGACGTTGGAGATGCTCAGGAGACCCCAGTTCTACATGATGTACGCGGCGTTCGTGATGATGGGCACCGGCTTTCTGCTCGCGACCGCGAATCTCGGACCCATTGCGAGGTCGTGGGGACTGAGCGCCACAGCAGTCACGCTGGCCGCAACGTTCAGCCCGCTCGCCAACGGCGCGAGCCGGATTTTCTGGGGCTGGGCCTCGGATAAGACGGGACGTGAGAACGCCATGGTGACGGCGTTTCTGCTGAACGCGGTGTGCCTGCTGGCCGTGCTCAAACTTGGCCAGTGGTCGGGCGGCTGGTTCGCATTCAGCCTGGTGCTCGTGTATTTCACGGGCGGCCAGATCTACTCGTTGTTCCCAGCCACGACGGCCGACTACTTCGGAACCAGGCACGCGACGTCGAACTACGCTGTGCTCTACACGGCCAAAGGGGTGGCGGCCTTCATCGGCGCGTGGGGTGGACCGTTGCTGTTCGAACGGTTCGGAAGCTGGGATGCGTCGTTCTACGGCAGCGCGGCGCTGGCCGTGATCGCTGCTCTCCTGGCGTTTGGCCTGCGCGCCAAGGTGACGACGGCGCCGCGGGCTGCGAGGGTCGGCGTTCCGGCGTAGAACGTTTCGGATCGTCCGATCGAGTTCGGATCGCTCGACACGTTCGGATCGACCTAAGTCGACGCCGATTGTTCGGCGAAACCGGCTTCGCGCAGCTGTTTCCACACGGCGAAATTCAATTCGCTTCTGAGCGCACCTGCCGTCTTCAGGTCGTCCCTGCTCCAGACCTGCAGGTGGAATCTGAGTCCACGAAGGCCGACCTGTACGAACTCCACTTCCGGCGCGGGCGAGCGCAGCACACGTTCATGTTCTGTTGCGACGGCCAGTAACGTGCGGCGGACGAGATCCAGGTCTGAGTCGGGGGGGATATGAAACGTCAGCACGTAGGCCGTCAGTGCATTCGGGCGGCTCCAGTTGATCACCCGCTCGGAAATGAATTGCGAATTCGGAACGATCACCGCGACGTTCTCGTCGGTAACCAGCGTCGTCGCACGCGCCGCAATCTCGCGCACCTCGCCCACCGTGCCACCGATCTCGACGCGGTCGCCGATGCGAATTGGTCGTTCCAGCAGCAGGATCAGTCCACTGAAGAAATTGCTGGTGATGTTTTGCAGGCCGAAGCCGAGTCCGACGCCGATCGCACCGATCAGCACATTCAACGAGGTGAGATTAATCCCGGCCGCCTGAAGGATCACCAGCGTGCCCACGCCGATTACTACGTATCGCGTGATTGCGCCGAGCGCTTCCCGTAGTCCGACGTCGACGCCGCGCCGGGCCAGCACGTGATCGATCAACCACTGTGTCGTCCGACGCGTCGCCCACACCAGAACTGCGAGCAGCGTCAAGACAATCAGCAGCTTCAGGGGTGTGAACTGGCTTCCCGCAATGCCGGTGTTGAGGAACGCGCCTACTCGATCCAGGACCTTCATCTGTGCAACCAGAGTTGCGTTGCACCTGGCGTGCCCGGTCGGCTGAACGCCGAGCTCGCCGGAATGCGCACGGCACTAACTCACATCGGGTGTACGTCTTGTCAGCGACTCAACTGTACCGGCCGATCGCATCGTAGGAATCGAGGGTCCACTGAGTGGGAATCGGGTCGACACACTGTGTCCCTCTCACGGCCGTGGTATCGCTCTTGCCGACTGATCGCTCATGGAGTTGGACAGACGGGATCACTCGCGGCGTGCTGCGATCGCGCGCAGTGTAGTGGATCTCATTGTCCACAAACCCGAAACCGTCGTGACGAACGATCGGCTGTGCGAGTCGTTCCAGATTCCCGCAGATGCCGCACGCCGAATCCTCGACAGCCTCGTACGTGCGGCATCGTCGCGGAAATCCGTGACGGCGTCTGGATGAATGTGACGCGTTGAGAAGATCGCCACGACGATGCGCCTCGGGCCGGCTGAAGCCGGCCCCCACGTGCTTGTTTCCTACCTGAGGCCACGTACTTCTTTCCTACGCTGAAGCCGACCGCTACGTACTCGCGCAACGGAAGAGCCGTCGATGCGCGGATACACCGGCATGTCTGTTGCTCGAAAGTGCCGTCAAGAATTCACGACCATGAAGCCTCTGCCAGCGTGCCGCCGTGATAGCTACCACCGAGGCGAGGTGGTCAAGCTAATCGTGAATCGATTGCGATACACCACCTCCTGCAGCATCCAGGCTCTGGCATACGCCGCAGGTGACGTGCCCGAGCAGGTGGTTCGTCGAGTAATCGCGCGGTTCGCCGTGCGTGGGCTTGTCCGAAGCGAGACGAACGGACGGTGGAGCGCGACCGGTGCGCTGAGAGCTGATCCTGAGGTTGCACTCTGCAGCGCGGATTAGCTGGGCTGCGCGAGCCTTCTATAGGCTGACTGCCCGCGATCGCCGAGCTCGTTATGTTTGGCTTGCGGGGCTCGGTGACGGCGCGGCGCGGTGCCCCCGTCGGCGGTCCTGCGTCGCGCGCGGCGGACGCGCCAGCCAGCGTCCGACCGCACGAAGGATGTCGGCGGGCATCGCCGGCTTGGCAAGAAAATCGTCGTAGCCGGCGGTGAGCGCAGCCTGATGATCTTCCGGTCGCGCGTACGCTGAAACGGCGACCGCGCGCACGAGGCCTCCACGCGCGGGAGCCCGCTGCCGGATGCGCTTGATCATCGACAGGCCGTCCTCTCCCGGCATGCCGATATCGGCGAGCACGAGCCCGGGTATCTCGACGTCGAATGCCTGCAGCGCCTCGCGAGCATTCCCCACGGCTCGCACCATCGCGCCGCACTGCGACAGCAGCGTCACCAGCAGGTCGCGCGTCGTCTCGTCATCATCGACGACGAGGATTGAGTGATCAGAGAGATCCACCTGTGGCAACTCTGATGACGAGGCTTGCTGCCGCTCGCGGCGAGCGTGCGTGATGGTCCGCGCCAGTGGCAGGCGCACCTCGAAGGTCGCCCCCTTCCCGGGACCGTCGCTTCTCGCCGTGGCCTCCCCGCCGTGCATCTCCACGAGCTGTTTGACGATGGCGAGGCCGAGACCAAGGCCGCCGTGTGAACGGGTGAAGCCCTGCTCCGCCTGACGGAAGCGATCGAATACGTACGGCAGAAAATCGGGGGCGATGCCGACACCTGTGTCGCTGACGGTGATGGTGGCTTGCGTTCGATTGGCGCGCAGCCTCACGTCGATGCGGCCGCCCTCGGGTGTGAATTTGCACGCGTTGGAGAGGAGGTTCCACACGACCTGCTGCAGGCGGTCCGGATCGGCGTTGGCGACCGGGCCCTCGTCTACATCGACATGCAGCTCGACGCCGCGTGCGGCGGCACCCGGCCGGACGGAATCCACTGCGTCGGAGATCACGCGCGCGAGCGACACCGGAGTGACCTCGAGTTTCACCCGTCCGCTGATCATGCGCGAGATGTCGAGGACGTCCGCAATCAGCTGAGCCTGCGCTTTCGCGTTGCGCTCGATGATCTCCAGAATGCTCGCCACACGGGTCGGTTCGAACCGCGCCTGCCGAAGCATGACGACCCACCCGAGAATCGCATTAAGGGGGGTTCGAAGCTCGTGCGAAACGGTCGCAAGGAATTCGTCCTTGAGTCGATTGGCGTGCTCGGCGTCGAGGCGCGCGCGCTGGAGCGCGACAAGGGTGTCGCGCAGCTCGTACTGACGCTGCCGCCCGCGCAGGGCAGCACGCACCGTGCTGAGGACAGCGGCGGTGCGAATGGGCCGATCGAGGAGCGTCACGTTGCGCAGCACCTCGAGTTTGTGCAGCGTCCGAAGAGAGGCCTGACTGCGATCGCTGCCGGCAAACAGGAGGATCGAAATGTCAGACCATGGTGGCTGCCCCGCCAGCGCTTCGACAAGATCGTCGAGCCGCGGGTCGGCGAGCGCTTCCTCGGTGAGCAGAATCGCGCCTGCGCCTCGGGCCAGCTCGATGCAGACATCGTTCATCGAGTGGCAGATCTGACCGGCGATGCGTGCGCGCGACAGCAAGTCAGCGGTTAAGCTGCTGTCGCGGCCAATCGGCGCGAAGATGAGAACGCGGCTGGTGTCGTGGGATCCATCCGTCATTTGAAGAGGGGCGAGGACGCACCGATATACTGTGGGACGCCGGTCAGCACACCCTGGAACTCCGCGAGCGCCGCTCCCACGCGGAGCCGTTCCGGACCGAGCTGGAACTCACGGATGGTCGTTTCATGCGGCCCGCTCCGCTTTTTCATCACCGAGATCGCGCGGCGCACAACACCCGCCGATTCGAAGAACCGCAGCATTACGACAGTATCCGCAAGGTAACTGACATCGAGCGGCGTCGCCATGTGGGTGCCGACGATGCCGTGCTGCGCGACGACCATCAGTGTCACGACGCTGCGCTCGTTCAGGTAGGACAGAAGCTCGTGCATCCGCACAAGGGGCGCTTCGACCTGGGGAATCGCATTCAGATACCCGTTCAGGCTGTCAATCACGATCACTCGCGCTCCGTCGCGCTCGACCGCCATGCGGACGCGATGGCTGAATTCGCCCGGCGACAGGTCGCCAGGATCGATCTGCTTCAAACTGACGTGGCCGGATTTCAACCGTTCGCCCACCCGCATGCCAAGGGCATCGGTGCGGCCGACGAATGTGCTGATGCGTTCGTCGAATAGAAAAATTGCGCCGTTGGTCCCGGTGACGCCGGTTGCCGCGTACTGCGCGGCAATCGTGGATTTGCCACTGCCTGCCGGCCCGATGAGCAGAGTAGTGGTCCCCCACGTCAGTCCGCCGCCGAGCAGTTGATCCAGTTCGGCAACGCCGCTCTGCACGAGTCCGGATCGCGGTGCCGCCGCTTGCGAGGCGACTAGCTGTGGGAACACCTCGAGCCCACCTCGCCGGATGACGAAATCGTGGAACCCTTCGACCGCCGCCACGCCTCGAAACTTGACGACGCGCAACCGGCGCCGTGCGCGGCCGTATTCAAATGGCAGCATCTCGAGCAGGAGCACGCCGTGCGACAGACTCTGCAGCTGCAAATCGGGACCGCCGGACGACAGATCGTCGAGCATGACGACCGTACAGTCGCGTCCGGAGAAGTACTCCTTCAGGGCGAGGATTTGCCGGCGGTAACGAAGCGGGTCACGCGCGAGGAGCTTCAGCTCCGACAGGGAATCGAACACGACACGCGACGGCTGCACGCGATCGATAACTTCGAGGACGGACTTGATCGTCTCGCCAAGCTCGACTTCCGCCGGATGGTAGAGAGTGTACTGATCTTCAGGCTTCAGTCCTTCCGCCGGACTGAGCTGAAACAATTCCACACCATCCAACGACCAGCCGTGAGAACGACCGATCGCCTTCAGCTCGTTGACGGTTTCAGAGAGCGTGACGCAAACGGTCTTCTCACCCGCATCACGTCCCTTCAACAGGAACTGCAATGCCAGCGTCGTCTTGCCGGTGCCCGGGGTGCCTTCAATCAGGTACATCCGATTCGGTGTGAGACCGCCGATGAGAAGGTCGTCGAGTCCCGGAATTCCGGTGGAGATGGATGTCGCGAGGACGTCTGGTGAAGGTGCGTTTGTCATTAACCTGAACGCGCGTGAAATCGCGTATTCAATGCGACTATAAACGTCGTTGGCGAAGGTTCAAAACATCCATACCGAATATCACGGCTGAGGTAAGGTATGCGGATGACGAAGGTTGCACTGGTGTTGGTCTTGTCTGCGGTTGAGGTCGCCGCATTGAGCGCGCAAGACGTGTCTCCGACCAACAGCCTGCCGAATCCCTACCGCACGATCGCGAATTACTTTCAGCTGCCGCAGGGACGCGAATGGGGATCGACGAGCGCCGTTGAAATCGACAAGGACGGGCGCAGCATCTGGGTTGCGGAACGCTGCGGTGCGAATTCGTGCGGCGGCTCAAACCTTCCGTCGATCTTGAAGTTCGATCCGTCAGGGAAGCTCGTGAAGAGCTTCGGCGCGGGACTACTGATCTTCCCGCACGGAATCTTCGTCGATCGCGATGGCAACGTCTGGGTCACCGACGGGCAGGACGACGCCCCACGTCCGCAGGGCACGGCAGCCAATACGCTCTCCGGTCCACCGCCCGGCGCAACCAGAGGGAACCAGGTGTTCAAGTTCAGTCCAGACGGCAAGCTGCTGATGACGCTCGGGACGCGTGGCGGCGCAGCAGCACCCGCCTACTTTTACCAGCCGAACGATGTATTGGTCGCGCCGAACGGCAACATCTTCGTTTCAGAAGGACATGGCGGCGCCAATTCGCGGATTCTGAAGTTCTCGAAGGACGGCAAACTGCTGAAGACATGGGGCACGAAGGGATCCGGCGACGGACAGCTCGATGGGCCGCACGCGCTGGCGATGGATTCACGAGGGCGTCTGTTTGTCGGCGACCGCAGTAACAACCGGATCGTGATCTTCGATCAGGAGGGACGACAGCTCGACGTCTGGCGGCAATTCAGTCGGCCAAGCGGGATCTACATCGATAAACGTGACGTCATCTACGTCGCCGACTCTGAATCCGAATCCGTATCGCGCAACCACGACGGCTGGAAGCGCGGCATCCGCATCGGCAGCGCTCGCGACGGGTCGGTCACGACGTTCATTCCGGATCCAATCGAGAAGACGACGGGGACAAGCGCGGCAGAAGGTGTAGCCGCGGATGTGGACGGCAACGTGTACGGCGCCGAGGTTGGACCGAAGGGTGTGAAGAAGTACGTAAGGACGGCCGCGTCCACCGCGAAGACTATCCCTCGGACGCCCGACGGCAGGCCAGACCTGCAAGGCATCTGGAAGCACGGGGCGCTTCCGGCGACGGGCGTGCTTCCCTACTTGCCCGCCGCGCTTGCCAAGCAGCGGGAGAACTTCACGCAGCGCGCGACTGCGGATCCGCTCGCGCAGTGTTTCCTGCCGGGCGTGCCGCGCATCATGCTGCTCGACTATCCGTTTCAGATCTTTCAGATGCGAAGCGCGCTGGCGATGACCTTCGAGTGGCAGCATGTCTTCCGCTTGATCTATACGAACGACACGGCCGCTTCGACCCCGCTTCCGTTCTGGATGGGCGATTCTCGCGGCCGCTGGGACGGCGACACGTTCGTCGTCGACGTGACCAACCACAACGACCGCACGTGGTTCGACGCGCAGGGCGACTACCACAGCGACGCGCTTCACGTCACCGAGCGCTACACGATGGTCGACGTCGACACCATCCGTTACGAGGCGACCATCAACGATCCACAGGTGTTCATGCGACCCTGGACGATCACCGCGCCGCTCGAGCGCCAGAAGAAAACGACCGGACGCGTGCTGGAATATCCGTGCCGGGCGGAGCTGGAAGAGGCACGCGGCGAGTTCAACCGCGAGCAGCGGACCTGGTATCGGAAGGACGCGCCGCCGGTGAAGCCGTTTTCGATGGAACCGCGCGCGGTCACAGCGGTCAACGTCGATCGAGCTGCGATATCGCGGATGCCGGACGGTAAGCCGGACATCTCTGGTTTTACAGAGGCCGACGCCGGCGGGGCGAACTGGGGATTCGAGCCGCACAACGAGCCGTTCACGCCGGGCGGCCGCGGCGTGCTGATCGATCCGAAGACGGGCGGACTTCCGTATCAATCCTGGGCGCGCGCTGAAAAGCAGGATCGGCATACGAATACGGCGCGCGGCTATGACGATCCCACAGCGCACTGTTTCCCCGGTGGCGTCCCGCGCGCACTCTACGTGCCTTCGCCGTTTTACATCATTCAAACGCCGACGTATGTCGTGATCCTGCTCGAACGCATGTCGTGGCGCATCATCCCGCTGGACGGACGCGCACACCTGCCGGATACAATCCGGCTTTGGCAGGGTGACTCGCTGGGCCGCTGGGATGGGGACACGCTCGTCGTTGAAACGACGAATTTGAACGGCAAGACGTGGCTGAATGAAGTGGGCGATGTCATCAGCCATGCGGCCACCGTCGTCGAGCGGTTCACACCGGTCAGTGCGAACGTGATTCAGTACGAGGCAACGGTCAACGATCCGGTCGTGTTCACGCGGCCGTGGACGATTGGGATGCCGCTCAAGCGCAACCCGAAGGGCGAGCTGCTCGAGGTGGCGTGCCTCGAGGACAACCAGGATCTGCTGCATCTGAAGGATGTGAAGGAGCGGGGCATCCAGTGACGAGAATGGTGATGGCGATCGGCGTGATCTGCGCGTGGGCTTCGACGGCCTCGGCACATCATTCCTTTACCGCGGAGTTCGACATCAACAAACCCCTGAAACTGACCGGCACCATCACGATGGTACGGTGGTCGAACCCGCATGGCTGGATTTACATCGACGTCAAGGGCGATGACGGAAAGGTCGTGAACTGGGCGTTCGAAACCGCCGCGGCGAATGCGTTGTACAGGCGCGGCACACGGCCTGAGGATTTCGCCGTCGGGACTCAGGTCACGATAGACGGATACCTCGCGCGCAACGGTACACCAACCGCAACAAGCGGAAAATTGATGTTCGCCGATGGCCGTGCGATCACGATTGGTGCGGGGGCGGTGGCGGCCGAACAAAAATAGATCGTAGGGGCCAGCTTAAGCCGACCCCTACAGCGGCAGCGTAAACGTCATCGTCGTGCCCTTCCCTTCTAAGCTCTCCGAGCGAATCTCGCCGCCATGCGCGACAACGAGGTTGCGGGCGATCGTCAGCCCGAGCCCCGACCCGCGCGAGCCGTGGCCCTTGTAGAAGCGATCGAAGATCCGCGGGAGATCGTCCGCGGGAATTCCGTGACCCGTATCGGTCACGCCCACGACGACTGCGCCTGGTTGCGCTGACCCGGTCACCGACACGCGACCGTGGTCTGGTGTATGGCGCAACGCGTTCGAGATGAGATTGGTCAACACCTCCCGTATGCGCACCGGATCGATGTCCACCAGCGGCAGGCTCGCTGCGGCTTCAACGTCAAGCTGGATGTGGCGCTCGGCCGCCTCCGCGGCAAACGATGCCGCTGTGTCGTTCAGCAGAATCGCGAGATCCGTCGATTCTTTCTGCAACGTGAGGGTCCCGCTCTCGGTGTGCGCAAGCGTGCGAAGGTCCTCGACGAGTCGCGCCAGCATCCGCGTCTCCTGCAGAACCGCGGCAAGCTGCGCCTCGTCTCGGGGATAGATGCCGTCGAGCATCCCCTCGAGCCGCCCCTGCAGGACCGCGAGCGGGGTCCGCAGCTCGTGGGCGATGTCCGCCATCAGATTGCGCCGCTGTCGATCCTGCACTTCGAGCCGTGACGTCATGCTGTTGAAGGCCCGCGCCACCGTCCGCATCCAGTGAGGACCACGCTCGGGTGTGCGCGTGCTGTAGTCGCCCGACGCCACGCGATCGGCGGCTTCCACCATGTCGCCCAGAGGGAAGCCGAATCGCCCCATCAATCGCCGGAACAGCGCAACGATGAGGAAGAGCCACAGCAGCGCGAAGAAGATCCGCGGCGGACGCACACCGACCGGCGCGCCGCCAGACTCGAACAGCCAGGACAGCACGGTGGAGAGACCCACCGCGATGAGCACCAGACAGATGGCAAACAGCACGCCCATCCGTCTGGTAAAGCGCGCGCGATGACGTCGCCAGGCCTGCGGTCCTCCCGTGGGAGGCCACGGTTCGTTGTCGGGCCACCATGGTGGACGTGGCCGGCGGTGCCACCGGGAACCGGACGTTTTCATTCGGCGAACTTGTAGCCCATGCCGTACACCGTGAAGATGTAGCGGGGCCGCCGTGAATCGGGCTCGATTTTCCGACGGATGTTCTTGATGTGGGTGTCAATCGCACGGTCGAACGCTTCGGCGTCGTCGCCGCGAACGGCATCCAGCAGCTGCGCGCGGGTGAAGATCCGTCCGGGGTTTCTGGCGAGCGCAGCCACGAGCTGAAATTCTGTCGGCGTGAGATCGATCGGATCGCCGTCACGCGACACCTGCATCCGCGCGTTGTCGATGATGAGGTCTCCGCGCCGGAGCACTTCGCTACCAGCGCCACTTGCATCCACGCGACGCAGTACCGAGCGCACGCGTGCCACCAGCTCGCGCGGGCTGAACGGCTTCGTCATGTAATCGTCCGCGCCGAGCTCGAGGCCGGCAAGGCGATCCGACTCCTCGATCCGTGCGGTCAGCATGATGATCGGGATGTTGCCTTCGCGCCGGAGCGTTTTTGCCACCTCGATGCCATCCATGCGCGGTAACGCGAGGTCGAGGACGATCAGATCGGGCCGTTGCGCACGCGCCAGCGTCAGGGCGTCAACGCCGTTGGAGGCGGTAATGACGCCAAACCCGCCATGACGCAGATAGTCGCCTGCGATCTGCGCAATCGACGGCTCGTCGTCAACAACGAGGATGGTTTTCATGGAGCCGGAGTCGGCTGTCCTATCAGCTGACTGTGACTCCCGATTATGAAGGGATTATGGAGTCACCTTACGGATGAGAGGGGCCCAGGGAAATCCACGCGGATCCGATCCATCGGTACCAGCTCAAGTCGGTACCAAACACGTAGATCGTGCCGCTCTGCCAGAGCATCTGACTCCCGTACCCGCCTGCCGCCTGCACGCCATTTCGGAGAATGACCTGCGCCGCGCCGATGGTCCACACCGCGCCCTCGTTATCCACGATCTGGGTCGCCGTCGTCGGAACCGTCGTGCCGTCAGGTGATGCCGCACCGCCGGAACTGCCGCCACCAGGCGTCGCCGGGCCAACGTTGAGCCACCCGTTTCCACTCCACTGCCACCAATTGCCATCGGTACCGAACACGTACAGGTTGGCGTTCTTCCAGAGAATCTGACTCCCGTACCCGCCCGCCGCCTGCACGCCATTTCGGAGAATGACCTGCCCGGCGCCGATCGTCCACACCGCACCTTCGTTATCGACGATCTGGGTCGCTGTCGTCGGAACCGTCGTGCCGTCAGGTGACGCAGGACCGCCGGTGCTGCCGCCACCGGGCGTCGTCGGGCCAACATTGAGCCACCCGTTTCCACTCCACTGCCACCAATTGCCATCGGTACCGAACACGTACACATTGGCGTTCTTCCAGAGAATCTGACTCCCGTACCCGCCCGCCGCCTGCACGCCATTTCGGAGAATGACCTGCCCGGCGCCGATCGTCCACACCGCACCTTCGTTATCGACGATCTGCGTTGCCGGAGGAACCGTTGTTCCGCCCAACGAAGCGCCCGCCACGGGGATCTTGACCAGGAACGCATCGAGACGATTCCCGCCCAGATTCGTCGTCCAGATGAAGTACCGGCCGGTGACATCGAGGTTGCCTTTCGGCCGCTTTGCGTAGTCGTCGCTGCCGCCGCCGCTCGCATAAAGATCCGTCATGACCTGTCCCACGACCAGCACGTCGAGCGAGCCGTCGGTATTGCGGTTGGCGTCCAGCGAAAAGCAGACGATCTCGTCCGCCATGTCTGGGGTCGTACTGGCATTGCTGCCGCACGCGTACTGCGATTCGGGAGGGGCGTTGACCGCATTTCCATGCGCGACATGATTGGCTGCAGCGATGTCCCAACGTTTGTTGTAATGAACAACCGGTCCAATCGGCCGACTCGTACTCTGCACGGGAAACTTCAGAAGAATCGTTGCGTTGGGCAGCGCATTGTAATTGTCGGCGCCCACCGCGTAGCCGTATCCCATGTCCAGGTGACCCAGCGCGCCGTTGATATTGTCGATGGTCGTCTGCTGCCCGGTCTGCGTATCAACGATGCGGTTGATGCGCGTGCCGTCCGTGCGATTCATCAACAGGATTAGCCAGCGTCCCGACTTGTCGATATGGCATTCATCGAACACCATGCCGCTGCTCGCGGTGTCGTAATAGAGAAACCCGGAAGGCCTCGAGACGACGCATCCGATGCGCTGAAAATCGCTATCTTGCACCGTCGCCGAGTGGACGCTGTCGTCGTCACTCGAATGCGGCTGCGTGATATAGCGGCCTTCCGCCGGACAGACGGATGGCGGGCATGAACCCAGATCAATCGCCGGAACAGGATCGAACTGGCGCGTAAAGATGTCGAATCGCCGCAGCTGCGGGCTACCGACGAGGAACGCATACAGCTTGCTCGGCTGGCTGCCGCTGAAATACCACGCTTCGCCGGTTTGCCAATGATACGGACTGTTCTCATCGAACAGCGGCCCGAGATTCTGCACCGTGTCGGCGTTCTTGTCGTACCGCAGCAGGACAGGTCCGACGCCGCCGCGATTGGTGTCGGTACCCAGGAAGATATACATGTCGCTGGTGCCGACGTGGAAGTTGATGTTGCGCCAGTAGGAATACCCGACGTACCACAGGCAGTCGCTACCGTTGGCACAGGTAGTGGCATTCGTCAGGCGGACCGCCTCGGTGTTGTAAGGAGCAGGAAATGTGAATTTACCTGTCGCGCCGCCGGCCGGGAGAAACGACTGAATCTGCGACGGGGTGAACCGGGCACGCAGCGCCGGAGAACCCGCCTTCTCCCGAAGACCTCCGGTTGATGACGGCGGAGGCGCCACGGCAATGATCGCGTTGTTAACCGTGGCACCGATGGTAAGCAGCGACGTATCGAGCAGCAGCGGCAGCTGCGGCGTGAGGGAGCTCTCCTTCAGGTACTGACCGTTCTTGCTGTACTGGATCCGTCCGTTGACCACTGAAATCCGGAACACGTCGCCCGCCGCGTAGGTCGTATCCCCGCCGCCGTAGATGCCGTTTTCGAGAACGTCCGCGGACCCTGCGCCGTTGAACCGGAACCCGAAGTCGATGTCGGCGTACGTGGTGTCGTTATCGCCGTGACTCAGGCCGGCCATCCACAGGGTGTTTAGCTCGCCAACCCTGAATTCGATGTAGCCATCACTGCTCAGCTGATCCTGGGAGGACGCACCGGCATCCTGACATCCATCACAACCCGTTGTTTTCTGGATACCGGATTCCGTGACGACGGCATTCACCAGGTTGCTCCAGGTGATGGCCGTCTGGGCACGCGACGCTGTGGGAAACAGTTGTACGAGGAAGAATGAAAGACTGAGCGCCAGCAGGACCTGTTTACGCACGGACGCGGCGCTCAGCACGATGGGTGCCACACACGCAGGGTTCAGGCTACCGACTTCCGGCTACCGGAGGCACAAGGCACAAGCCGGAGGTCTGAAGCCCGAAGTCTGAAGCCTGCAGCCCGAAGCCCCGGTAGCCCGAAGCGGGGAGCCGGGAGTCCGGCTTACGTCTGCGGCGAAGGCGTCCCGCCGCCATCACGCATCCGTTCGTGTGCCCGTCGATGCCATTCGTCGAAGCGCGGCGGACCGAGCTCGGGATCGTACTGCCAGTAGCGTCGTCGCCATCCCCATCCGCCGAAGCCCCACGCCAGCATGCGGAACAGGAACAGGAACAGGAAAATCGTCAGCAGCGGGCCGAAGAACCCGAAACGCCACGGACCGTAGTAGTGGTACGCGTAGTACGGATACGGCACGGGCGGTGGAACCGCCTGAGCGCCGCCTGGAGCACTCGGCGCACTTACGGCCGGTGGTTGCATGGCGATGCCGCGCGACACTCCGGCCTGATATGCCGTTGCGCCGATTGCGATCGCCGCAACAATCGCGAGCGCAGCAATCGCCCAGCGCCTCATTCGAAAGTCACTATCCATCACATCCTCCTCATCGAGACCGCGGTTCAGCCCTCAGTGGTAGGGGCCGCCTTCAGCCCTCGTCGTAGGGGCCGCCTTCAGCCCCCGCTCGTAGCGGCCGCCTTCAGCCCCCGTTCGTAGGGGCCGCCTTCAGGCGGCCCTTCGTATGTGATCGATAGTGCGCGGCGATTGTGGATGAAATATGTAGACCACGAGGTCGCTGCGCGACGAGGCACGAAGCTCACGAAGGCGGAGCTTCGTGTGCTTCGTGTTCGCCGTCAGG
>Ga0075428_100001114_pt1 | contig 28622 bp, 22 predicted proteins | sample RhiMetdeltSRZDD2_FD_75291 | JGI IMG/M metagenome (GOLD analysis project Ga0075428, IMG submission 75291) | Populus rhizosphere microbial communities from Tennessee, USA - Rhizosphere MetaG P. deltoides SRZDD2 | ecosystem: Host-associated > Plants > Roots > Rhizosphere > Soil | place: USA... | reverse complement strand
AAGGACGAGAAGAACCAGGACTCCACCGAGCTCACCGGCGACATCAACTACCGCAAGATCGCCGAGTACGGCAGCGATTCCGATCCACGCGCCTTCAACTTCGACGGCGAGTTCAACGTCGCCAATCGCGGCCTGGTCGAGTTCATCGAAGTGCTCAAGCTGGACGTGGCCTTCCTCTACGACCTGCTGGGGGCGTCGCAGGAGCATCGCATCAAGCCGAAGAAGTTCGCCCAGACTCCCATCGACGAAGTGATCATCGGCCACACCAACGAGCCCGAGTACCGCAAGCTGCAGAACAACGAGTTCATGGAGGCGCTGCGCGACCGCACGGTCAAGATCGACGTGCCCTACGTCACCAAGCTCGGCGACGAGGTCAAGATCTACGAGAAGGACTTCAACGATCGCGCGGTCAAGGGCAAGCACATCGCGCCGCACACGCTGCGCGTGGCCTCGATCTGGTCGATCCTGACCCGCATCGAGGAGCCCAAGAAGGCCAAGATGACCCTGATGCAGAAGCTGAAGCTCTACGATGGCCGCATGCTGCCGGGTTACACCGAAGACTCGATCAAGGAGCTGCGCGGCGAGTCCCCCAACGAAGGCATGCACGGCATCTCGCCGCGTTACATCCAGGACAAGATCTCCAACGCGTTGGTGAGCGACACCGGCGAGGGCTGCATCAACCCGTTCATGGTGATGAACGAGCTCGAGAACGGGCTGCAGCATCATTCGCTGATCACCAACGAGGAAGAACGCAAGCGCTACCGCGAGCTGCTGGCGGTGGTCAAGGCCGAGTACGAGGACGTGGTCAAGAACGAGGTGCAGCGTGCGATTTCCGCCGACGAGGAATCGGTGCGGCGGCTGTGCGCCAACTACATCGACCACGTCAAGGCGTACACGCTCAAGGAAAAGGTGCGCAACAAGTACACCGGCCAGGACGAGGATCCGGACGAGCGGCTGATGCGCGCGGTGGAGGAGAAGATCGACATCCCCGAGAGCCGCAAGGACGACTTCCGCAGCGAGATCATGAACTACATCGGCGCGCTGGCGCTCGAGGGCAGGATCTTCGACTACACGACCAATGCGCGCCTGCAGAAGGCGCTCGAGCTCAAGCTGTTCGAGGATCAGAAGGACTCGATCAAGCTCACCAGCCTGGTGTCGCGCGTCGTCGACAAGCAGACGCAGGAGAAGATCGACATCATCAAGTCGCGTATGATCAAGAACTACTCGTACTGCGACGTTTGCGCCACGGACGTGTTGAACTTCGTCGCCAGCATCTTCGCGCGCGGTGACATCAAGGGTTCCTGAGTCGGCCGCTGTCCTGGCGGCGGGCCGTGGCGTTGGGGTTGCGCATGGTCCGCAGGATCGAAGAAGACAAGAGCCAATTCGACCGCATCGTCCGCGGCCGGATCAAGCACGAGCTGCGCAAGTACATCACCCACGGCGAGCTCATCGGCCGCAAGGGCAAGGATCTGGTCTCGATTCCGATCCCGCAGATCGAGATCCCGCATTTCCGCTACGGGCGCAACAAGAGCGGCGGCGTCGGCCAAGGCGAGGGCGACGTCGGCGCTCCCATCGGCAAGGCGCCCGGCGAGGGGCCGAACGGCGCCGGCGATGCCGCCGGGCAGCACGTCATGGAAGTCGACGTGCCGCTCGGGGAGCTCGCCAAGCTCCTCGGCGAGGAGCTGGAGCTGCCACGCATCAAGCCGCGCGGGCACAAGAACGTCACCGCGACGCGCGACAAGTACGTCGGCATCCGCCAGACCGGTCCGGAATCGCTGCGCGTGTTCCGGCGCTCGTTCCGCGAGGCCCTGAAGCGCGAGATGGCTGCCGGAACCTACGACCCGAACGACCCGATCGTCGTGCCGCTGCAGCCCGACCGCCGCTACCGCTCGTGGCGCGAGGTGCGCTTGCCGGAGAACAACGCATGTATCATCTACATCATGGACGTGTCGGGTTCCATGGGCGACGAACAAAAGGAAATCGTGCGCACCACGGCTTTCTGGATCGATACGTGGCTGCGCTCGCAGTACAAGCACATCGAGAGCCGCTACATCATCCACGACGCGGTGGCCTACGAAGTCGACCAGAAGACCTTCTACTCCACGCGCGAGAGCGGCGGCACCAAGATCTCCAGCGCCTACAAGCTCTGTCAGGAAATTCTCGAGCGTCACTACCCCCCGAGCGACTGGAATGTCTACCCGTTCCATTTTTCCGACGGCGACAACTGGGGCGGCGGCGACACCAAGGAGTGCATCCGCATCCTGCGCGACGACATCCTCGGGCGCGTCAACTTGTTCGCTTACGGCCAGGTGGAGAGCCCCTACGGCAGCGGCCAGTTCATCAAGGACCTGGAGAAGGACCTGCAAGACACGGATGTATTGGTGACGGCGCAGATCAAGGACCGTGAGGCCATCTACGCCACCATCAAGGATTTCTTGGGGAAGGGCCGATGAGCCGCAAGAGCCCCGATTTGGCCCGGTTGGCCGAAGACATCCGCGCCATCGCCAGCGGCCACGGCCTCGACTTCTTCGATGTCGTGTTCGAGGCCGTCGACTACGCCCAGATGAACGAGATCGCGGCCTATGGCGGCTTCCCGAGCCGCTATCCGCACTGGTCCTTCGGCATGGAATACGACCAGCTGTCCAAGGGCTACGCCTACGGGCTGCAGAAGATCTACGAGCTGGTCATCAACAACGATCCGTCCTACGCCTATCTGCTCGAGTGCAACACGCGGGTGGACCAGAAGCTGGTGATGGCGCACGTCTACGCCCACGTGGACTTCTTCAAGAACAACGCCTGGTTCCGCCACACCAACCGCAAGATGGTCGATGCGATGGCCAACCACGGCACGCGCGTGCGCAAGTACGTGGAGAAGTTCGGCGCCGAAGAGGTCGAGAGCTTCCTCGACGCCTGCAAGTCGCTCGACAATCTGATCGACATGCACGCGCCGCACGTGCGCCGGCGCGAGCGCGCCAAGCCGCCGCTCGAGGAAGCTTCGGATCAGCCGGATCACGCCGTGCCCCGGCTGCAGTCCAAGGGCTACATGGACCGCTACATCAACCCCGAGACGTTCTTGGAGCACCAGCGCCAGCAGCGGCGGCAGAAGAACGAGGAAACGAGGAAGCTGCCCACGAGCCCCGAGCGCGACGTCCTGTTGTTCCTGCTCGAACACGCGCCGCTCGCTCGCTGGCAGCAGGACGTGTTGTCGATGGTGCGGGACGAAGCCACGTATTTCGCCCCGCAGGCGCAGACGAAGATCATGAACGAAGGCTGGGCCACGTACTGGCACTCGCGCATGATGACGCGCGACCTGCTCGAGGCCTCCGAGGTCGTGGATTACGCCGATCACCACTCGGGCACGGTGTTCACGCCGCCGGGCGGGCTGAATCCGTACAAGCTCGGCCTGGAGCTGTTCCGCAACCTCGAGGAGCGCTGGAACCGCGGCCAGTTCGGCCCGGAGTGGGACGCGTGCGACGACTACATGGCCAAGCGCAAATGGGACAAGAAAGCCGGGCTCGGCATGCAGAAAGTCTTCGAGGTGCGCAAGCTCTACAACGACGTGACCTTCATCGATGCGTTTCTCACGGAGGATTTCTGCCGCGAACAGAAGCTGTTCCACTACGCCTACAACAAGCAGACCGACATGTTCCACATCGACAGCCGCGAGTTCGACAAGATCAAGCAACAGCTGCTCTTCCAGCTCACCAACTTCGGCCAGCCGATCATCCTGGTGGCGGACGGCAACGCGCGCAACCGCGGCGAGCTGGGGTTGCGCCATGAACATGAGGGCGTCGATCTCAAGCTCGAGCAAGCCGAGGACACGCTGCGCAATCTCTACCGCCTGTGGAAACGTCCGGTGCACCTGGAGACCACGGTCTTCGAGCGCCGCAAGATCCTGACCTTCGACGGCAAAGAGCACACGCGCCGGGACGTCAAATCCAATCATTCTTGAGGTTTGCATCGCTCCTCTCGTGTGACGGGCGAGGCGGCGACGATTCGACGTTGTGACGTCTTCGCCAGGCCATGTATGCTGCGCGCGGTCGGCACATGGGTCCCTGCCATTCCTGGCGCGAGATCGCGACCTGGTGGCGGTGGAACGCCGAGGACGGAGCGGCGGCGTGGAAGCGCGGTTCAACGTCTATGCCCAGGACTTTCGCGCCCTGGTCCAGGACGACCTGGTCCAAGTCGAGGAATTCCTGCACCAGTGCTGCGCGGCGACGTGTGTCCCGCTCATCGACGAGGTCTGGGAGCACTTGCAGCGCGCGCCCGGCAAACGCTTGCGCCCGACGTTGCTGCTCCTCGTCGCCAGGACCTACGGCGACGTCCATCCGCACAGCATCCTGGGCGGCGCCGTGGTGGAGATGATCCACACCGCGACGTTGATCCACGACGATGTCGTCGACAAGGCGACGTTGCGCCGCGGCCAGCCCGCGGTGAACCATCGCTGGCACGACGGCATCGCCCTCATGATGGGGGACTTCCTCTACTCCAAGGCGTTTCAGCTGTTCACCGCCGCGGGCCTGGGACGCGAAATGGAATTGCTCGCCGAGACCACCAACCGCATGTCGGTGGCGGAGATGATGCAGTTCCAGATGCACGCGAACCTGGATTTGCGCGAGGACGAGTACATGCTCCTCATTCGCGAGAAGACCGCGGCGCTGATTGCCGCATCCTGCGCGCTCGGGGCGCTGTTCGCCGGCGCGACGGACACGCAAGCGATCCGCGCCTATGGCAACGATGTCGGCCTCGCCTTCCAGATCACCGACGATCTGCTCGACTACTTGGGCGACGAGTACGTCGTCGGCAAGCCGGTGGGCTACGATCTTTCCGAGGGCAAGGTCACCTTGCCGCTGATCACGGCGCTGCGCAACGCACCGGAGTCGGCGCGCGAGCCCATGTGCCGTGCCATTCGTTCGCGCGAAATCTTCGACGGCCAATGGCCCCGCATGCTGGAGTTCGTCGCCGAACATCGCGGCATCGAGGAGGCGCGGGCACGGGCGCTGTTCTATGGCAATCGCGCTCGTCAGGCGTTGCGCGACGTGCCCAAAGGCGCCGAACGCGACGCCCTCGCCGACGCCGTCGACTTCGTCATCCACCGCTGCAACTGAAGATGCCGCCTGCCGCGGCATCGCGCGCAAGGCCGCGTGCGCCGACTCCTGCCGACCTCGTGGTGATCGCAGTGCTCTTGGCCTCTGTGCCGCTGGCACGCGTCTGGCGTTCCGAGCGCGCCGGCTCGACACGACTGGAGATTCGCAGCGCCGCAGGCCTCGAGGCCGTGGACGCGCGCATCGATCGCGATCTCGAGGTGACGGGGCCCGCGGGGGTCACTGTGGTCCGCATCCACGCCGGACAGGCTTGGATCGCACGCGCGCCCTGCAGGAACCACGTCTGCCAGCGCATGGGGCGAATCTCGGGCTCGGGACGCAGCCTCGTGTGCATTCCGAACCGCGTCGTCGTCCGCTTCGCGGCCCACGATCCGGGCGTCGACGGGGTGACACGTTGACGGCGGGTCGCATGCCAGAGACCACCGGCGCGCCCGGCGGCGGATCGACCCGGCTGCGCGCGCGATTGGCCCTCTACGCCGCCGCGGCGACATTGCTCTTCCTCTTGGAGCGACTGCTGCCGAACCCGGTGCCCTGGGTGCGACTCGGGCTCGCGAACGGCGTGACCCTCCTCGTGTTGCTGCGTCACGGTCCCGGCGCCGCTTTGGCCGTGCTCGTGTTGCGGCTCGGCCTCGGCGGCTTCTTCGCCGGTACGCTGCTCGGGCCGCAATTCCTCCTCGCGTCGAGCGGTGGCATCGCCAGCTGGGCGGCCATGGTGTTGGCATCGCGGTGGGGCGCGCTCAGCGCGCTCGGTCTTTCGGTCCTCGGCGCCTGCGCGCATGCAGCGATGCAGCTCCTCGTCGTCGACATCGTCTTCGCGGCCGGCCATGGCATGTGGGATCTGCTGTCGCTGTTCCTCGGCCTGGCGCTCGTGACCGGCACCTTGACCGGTCTCCTGGTGGATGTCCTGTCGTCGCGCCTCGATCTCGCCGAGGCAGAGCGAAGCGCCCCTTGACGCTCCGAGCGGGGCTCGGCTAGGTTGCGCCTGTTCCTGCAAGCCGCGCTCCTCGGAGCGCCGGATCCTCGTGGGCGGAGGTGTTGTTGGCGCTCCACTCGCGCCAGCTGGCGCTACGTGCCGCCGAGCTGGCCGCCAGCAAGAAGGCGGAGGACATCGTCATCATGGACCTCCGCCGGGTCACGAATTTCGCCGACCATTTCGTACTGTGCACCGCCACATCGGACGTGCAATTGCGTGCCGTGGCCGACGCCATCGTCGACGGGTTGGCGAAGTTGCAGCACGAGGTCTGGCATTCCGAGGGCTACGACACCCGCAGCTGGATCCTGCTCGATTACGTCGACATCGTCGTGCACGTTTTCTTGCCCGGGCCGCGTGCGTACTACGCGTTGGAAAAGCTCTGGGGCGATGCTCCCCTCGATTCATTCCAGGGTTGAGGAGCGTCCCGGAGGCACCACATGCTCAAAGGTCGAATCGAAGACATCCTTCTCGCCGTATTGGCCGAGCTCGGCCTCGAACCGCCGAGCGTTCTTCAGCTCGATCCCCCGCGCGATCCGCGCCACGGGGACCTGAGTACCAATTTGGCACTGGTCCTCGCCAAACGCGAAGGCACGGCGCCGGCCGAGCTCGCGCGCCGGCTCGCCGAGCGACTCGCGGCGCGATCCGACCTGCTCGCCGAGGTGAGCCTCGCCGGGCCTGGGTTCATCAACTTTCGCCTGCATCCGGCGCATCTGAGCGCGGTGCTGCGGCAGTTCTTGCAGCCGGGCGACGGTCTCTCACCGCCGCGTTTTCCTCCGAGCGAACGCATCCAGATCGAGTTCGTGAGCGCAAACCCGACAGGGCCGTTGAACGTGGTGAGCGCGCGCGCCGCGGCCTATGGCAGCACCCTCGCCGCCATGCTGCGCTTCTGCGGCGCGGACGTGCAGTGCGAGTTCTACGTCAACGATGCCGGGCGGCAAGTGGAGCTCCTCGGAGGCTCGGTGTGGGCCCGGCTCGCCGAGAGCCGGGGCGTCGAGGTCACGTTTCCCGCCGACGGCTACCACGGCGAGTACGTGCGTGAGCTCGCCGCCGCACTGCCGCCGTCCGAGGCCGAAGCGGCGCTTGCGGCCACGCCCGCTGCGGCAGCCGTGCTCTGCGGCAAGCTCGCCGTCGAGCGCATGCTGGTGTCACAGCGCGCGGATCTCGAGCGCTTCGGCGTGCGCTTCGATCGCTGGTTCCGCGAGAGCGAGCTGCATGCCTCCGGTGCCGTCGCGGAGACGCGCCGTCGCCTCGAAGCCAGCGGCCACACCTATCTCCAGGATGGCGCGCTCTACTTTCGCAGCACGACCTGGGGCGACGACAAGGATCGCGTGTTGCTGCGTTCGGAAGGCACGCCGACCTATTTCCTCGCCGACGCCGCCTACCACGCCGACAAGCACGCGCGCGGCTTCGCGCACGTCATCGACGTCTGGGGACCGGACCATCACGGCCACATCGCGCGCATGCAGGCGGTGGCGAACGCACTCGGCACCTCCGGGGACTGGCTGGAGATCATCATCGTGCAAATGGTGCGGCTGCTCGACGCCGGGGAAACGGTGGTGATGTCGAAGCGTGCCGGTCAGATCGTGACCTTGGCGGACCTCTTGTCCGACGTCGGCGCCGACGTGGCCAAGTACTTCTTCTTGATGCGCCAGCACAGCTCGCACCTGGATTTCGATCTCGATCTGGCGCGCAAGAAGAGCGACGAGAACCCGGTGTTCTACGTCCAGTATGCCCACGCGCGAATTTGCAGCGTTCTGCGCAAGGCGGCGGCGGAAGGCCTCCGCCTGGCCGATGCGGGCGCGCCGGGCGCCGCATCCGGGGCGCCTCTTGCCGCAGCGACGGCGCTCGAGCGCCTCGCGAGCGACGAGGAGCAGGCTCTGATCAAGCTGCTGCTCGATTTTGGCGATCTCGTGCATCGGGCGGCGCTGGCGCGCGAGCCTCACCGGCTCACGACGTATTGCGAGGAGGTGGCGCGCGCCTATCACAAGTTCTATCATGAGAAGCGCGTCATCCAGGATGATCGCGAGCTCGGCCTAGCCCGTCTGGCGCTGTGCGAGGCCACCCGCCGGGTGCTCGCCGCGACACTCGCTCTCATGGGGATCGCCGCCCCCGAAGCCATGTAGGAGTGTGAGCCCCGAAGTGCCGCATCCCATCCTCGTCGTCGGTTCCGTGGCGTTGGACGACATTCGCACTCCATTCGGCGCGGTGCAGGAAGCCTTCGGTGGCTCGGCAACGCACTTCGCGCTGGCAGCGCGTTTCTTCGCCCCCGTGCGTCTCGTCGCCGTGGTCGGGACGGATCTCGATCCCGCGCACTTGGCTGGTTTGCGCGCGCGGGGAATCGACACCGGCGGCGTCGAAATCGCCGACGGCAAGACATTCCGCTGGGGCGGGGAGTACGGCTTCGATCTCAACGCACGCGCGACCTTGTTCACGCACTTGAACGTGTTCGAGGGTTTCGATCCGCGCGTGCCGGACGCCTTTCGCCGTTCGCCCTACGTGTTCCTCGGCAACATCCACCCCGCGCTGCAGGAGCGAGTGCTGCAGCAAGTCGAGCCGCCGTGCTTCGTGGCGCTCGACACCATGAACCTGTGGATCGAAACGGCTCGCGACGCTCTTCTCGCGGTCCTGCCGCGGGTCGATCTCCTCGTGCTCAACGACAGTGAGGCGCGCGAATTGGCCGGCGAGCCCAATCTCGTGCGCGCCGGGCGGCGCCTGCTCGAGCTCGGCCCGACCAGCGTCGTGATCAAGAAGGGCGAGCACGGCGCGCTGTTGCTGCGCGAGGGCGACATCTTCGCCAGCCCGGCACTGCCGATCGAAGACGTGTGCGATCCGACGGGCGCCGGCGATGCCTTCGCCGGGGGTGTGCTCGGAACGCTCGCTGCGAGCACCGAGCCCATCCACGTGGCATTGCGACAGGCAATCGCCATGGGCACGGTGATCGCGAGCTTCGCCGTGCAGGACTTCGGCACGCGTGGCCTGGACAAAGTCACACCCTCCGGCATCGAGCAACGCCTGCGCGAATTGCGGCTTCTCACCCAATTCGGATCCAGCCCTTCGCTCGAAGCGACACGCGCGCGCTAGCGACCGCCGCGCCGCCTTGCTCTGGGTGCGATCGAGTCGGGTGTGCGCGTCACCCTCGATTCGTCGCCACCACGCCAACGCTCGGATTGGTAGCGGTTTCGCGCCTCTGTTACCATTGAAGTGTAAAGTGCCTGTGGTTGCGCCCACTGTCATTCCATCTTTCGCAACGGGATCTCTCGTGTCGGTCACGCGTGCCGAGGAACTCCTGCGGCTCCTGCCACAGGTGACGGGCTGCCGCATCCGCGTCGACGAGCAAGGCGCGCCGGTCGCGGTGTTGATCACCGCCGCGCCCGGCAGCAACGCCAAGGCCGTGCTCGCCGACGTCATCACGGTGCTGGGGGCCGAGGCCGGTTTGGACGTGTTGGAGGACCAGGTTCACGTCGTGGTCTTGGAGGAGCAGCCTTCGCCCGAGGCAGAACACGCAGCCGACTGGACGGTCGAGCCTCTCGAGCGCGAGGGCCGGTTGCGGCTCTTGTCCTACAGCACGCACGTGCGCGAAGAACGCACCGCGGCCCAAGTGGAGCTGGGTCTGGATCGCGAGGTGGCGTGGGGCGAAGCGCAGAGCCGGGGCGCCGGCGAAGTCCCCGAGCTGCTCGGCCGCGCCTGTCTCGATGCGATCGAGCGCTTCGGTCACGGCCGCGTGGCGCTCCGCCTGATGAGCCTGCGCCGAGCAACCGTCGGCAGCATCGAAGCGGTGATCGTGGTGGTGCAAGAGACCTGGGGACGCGAGGAACGGCTGCATGTCGGCGCGGCGCGCATCGGCGACGACTTCGCCCGCAGCGTCGCCTACGCAGTTCTGGACAGCATGAACCGCCGGCTCGGGCGCATCCTCGCCTCGGCGCCCGAGGATTACGAGATCGACTGACCCCTGCTGGTTGCACTCTCCGCCCACTCCGAGTCCCTCGATGCCCAGGCTGTGCTAGGGTGCGCTCGGAGGTGGCGTTTGCGCTATCGCGATGCGGGCGTCGACATCGATCGCGCCAATCAGATCGTGCGCGGCATCGGGCAACTGGCGCCTTCGACGTGGGGCCCGCGCGTGTTGTCGCAGATCGGCCATTTCGGCGGTCTCTTCGATGCCGCCGGTCTCGGGCGCTCGCCGGTCCTGGTGTGCAGCGTCGACGGGGTCGGCACCAAGACGCGCATCGCCGCTCTCGCCGGGCGCTGGTCCGGTCTCGGCGAGGACATCGTGCACCATTCGGTGAACGACATTCTGGTGCAGGGAGGACGGCCGCTCTTCTTCCTCGACTACGTCGGCAGCTCGCACCTCGAGGAGTGCGTGGTGCTCGAAATCTTGGAAGGCATGGCGCGCGCCTGCCAGAGGCACGAGTGCGCGCTCATCGGCGGCGAGACCGCCGAGATGCCGGGGACCTACGCCCAAGGTGACTACGACGTGGTCGGCTGCATCGTCGGCGTCGCCGAACGCGATCGGCTGCTGCTCGGCGACCAAGTGCGCCCGGGCGACGAGCTCTGGGGCTTGCCGTCGAGCGGCCTGCACACCAACGGCTACTCGTTGGCACGACGCGTGTTGCTCGACGAGGCGCAGCTGGATCTGGCGGCGGTGCCCGAAGGGCTGGAGGTGCCGCTCGCCGACGCCTTGCTCGCACCGCACCGTTCCTATTTCCACGAGCTGTGGCCGCTGCTCGCCGATCGGCGACTGCACGCGCTCGTCCACATCACCGGCGGCGGTTTCGACGACAACATCCCGCGCGTCCTGCCCGCGTCCTGTGACGTCGTCATCGACCCCAGCAGCTGGGAGATCCCGCCGCTTTTCCGTTTGATCCAGCGCTGTGGCGAGGTGGCGATGGCGGAGATGCGCCGTGTGTTCAATCTCGGGATCGGCATGATCGCCATCCTCGACTCCGCGGACGCGCCCGATTTCGTGCGTGCCACGCACGATGCGCGTCGCATCGGCACCGTCGTTGCCGGCGGGCGTCGTGTCCGGTTCCTCGACTGATCGAGCCCCGTTTCGCCCCCCTCCCCATCGCGTGCTCTCGGCGCGTGCATCCCATCACGGTGCTGCTCGCGGTCGGACCATGTCGTGTTCGAGTCGCGGCATGGACGCAACCGCTGTCGCCGCCGTGGCGGCACAAGGTCGCACACAAGTGCAGATGTCGTGGGCAACTGCGTCGACATGCAGAGGACGTCGATGCGCGCGGCATCGTTGGTACGAACCGTGCCTAGGCTCCTGCGTTCCCGCGCACAGCTCCCGCCACCATCCCGTGCGGTGCCTCGGCTCGCGAGGGTGTCGCCGGAAACCAAGGAGTGACGATGAACGCTGCTCCAGTGCGAATGCCCACCAACGAATCTCATCCTGCGGGAGCACTCGACCTCGAGGTCGTCTCCGGCCGAAGCGGCGACGGCGAGCCACTCAGCCAGGGTCTGCGCCTGCTGCGCGAGCTGCTGGACGCAGGCGATGCGGTGCTGTTCTCGATTCTGCCGCGTGGTCTCGTGTTCCACGCCGCCGTCGGCGAGGGCTCGGCGCGTCTCGGACAACATGTGACCGCGGCGGCAGAGGTCTTGCGCGCGCAGGTGCAGGGGGCATGCATCCTCGGCGCTGGTGCGATCGCTGGCAACGTCGGCCGAGTGTCGGCGCTCGAGGTCTCGCCGGTCGAAGGTGCCCTGGTGTTGGCCGAGCGGCGCAATCGGGACGTCGCGTTCGCCGTCGCCGTGTCGCCGGCGCGATCCCCGAACCTGCCGAGCACCGTGGTCCTGCGCTTCGCACACGCCATTTTCCGCGACCTCGCGCGACTGGTGCATCGGCACGAACGGGGTGCGCCGCAGACGGGGCTGCTCGACCAAGACTGGGAAAAGCATCGTTACGCCGGATTGGTCGGGAGATCGCGGCAGATGCACCGTCTCTTCGGGACGGTGGGGAAGTTGGCGAGCTCCGACGTCAACGTCCTGGTGCTCGGGGAAAGTGGCACGGGCAAGGAGCTGGTCGCGCGCGCGATTCACGACGGCGATCTCTACGCGGGCCGGAAGTTCGTGGCGCAGAACTGCGCCGCGTTGCCCGAAGCCTTGCTCGAGAGCGAGCTCTTCGGCCACTGCAAGGGAGCCTTCACCGGCGCCCTGTTCGACAAGAAGGGCCTGTTCGAGGAAGCGCATGGAGGCACGTTCTTTCTCGACGAGATCGCCGACATGCCCATGGCGCTGCAGATCAAGATGCTGCGCGTGTTGCAGGATGGCGAGATCCGCCGGCTGGGCGAGACGCGCACCCATCGTGTCGCCGTGCGCATCATCGCCGCGACCAACAAGAACCTGAGACGCGAGGTGGAGCGCGGGCGTTTCCGTGAGGATCTCTATTATCGTCTCAACGTCGTCAAGCTCGAGCTGCCGCCGTTGCGCCGTCGCCGTGAGGACGTCCCGCTGCTGCTGCGCTACTTCGCCGATCAAGTGTGCGTGCGGCTGCAGCGGCCGAGCCTGCATTTCACCGAGGAAGCGATGCAACGCTTGCTCGAGCACGATTGGCCGGGCAACGTGCGCGAGCTCGAGAACGAGATCGAGCGTTTGGTGGCGCTGTACGGCGACGAAGGGGTCGTCCAGCCGTTCATGCTGTCGGAACGTGTGCGCTATGGCAGTGGCGCCGATTGGTCGCTCGATCGCCTGGAGGAGATTCGAGATCTGCATCAGGCGAGCGAGTATCTCGAGCGCGCGTTGATCGGCCGCAGTCTGGAGCGTCACGCTTGGAACAAGTCGCGTGCTGCCGCCGAGCTCGGCGTGAGCCGCCAAGGTCTGATCAAGAAGGTGAAGCGCTTGCGCCTGCAACGGCCGGATGCGGCAGGACGTGCCTCTGGGAGGCGACGCGTCCGTGCGATCCAGAATGAGCTGCCGTTCGTTGCCGCTGCAGCAGAGTCGACTCCGGGGGCCGTTCCTGCCGGCTGAGCGACGCAGGGAGTCCGAGCAAGAGCGGGTGGGCGCGCGCGGGGAACCTCCAGGTTGCAACGCGATCCCGCGCGACCCGCGATCCATGCGGGCCCAGCGCGCGCCACCACTGCAGAACTACTTGCCGGTGCGGGCAGCGCCTGCGTAGGATGGCGCCGCTGCCCTGCGAACAGCAATCGTCGTTCCAGCGAGGTGCGTCCGCGGACTTCATGCCACCCAAGCATCGAGACTTCAACCGACGGCGCGACGTGTACGGGTACGCGGCGGTCGGTGTGCTCGTCGCTTCGGCGCTCACCTTCCGTCACTTCCGACTCGATGATGCATTCATTGCCTACCGCACCGCGCAGCACTGGGCCGTAGGCCTGGGTCCGGTCATGAATGCCGGTGAACGTGTCGAGGGTGTGTCGAATCTGCCGTGGACGGGACTGCTCGGACTTGGCGCCGCATTGGGTCTGGAGCCGCATGTCCTTGCACCGTGGCTGTCTTGTCTGTGCGGGTTGGCCGTCCTCGCTCTCGCCGCCGCGCTCGCAGCGCGCGTCTGCGGCGACGCGCGCGCGAGTGGACCGGCGGCACTGATCTGCGCCGCGGCCGCCCCAATCGCGATTTGGAGCGTGAGCGGCATGGAAACGCTCGCTTTCACCGCGCTCCTCGCTCTCCTGTTCCTGCGCGCTCTGGGGGATTGGAGTTCGCGCAGAGGCGGCATCGTGACCGGCCTGGTGCTCGGCGTGGTGGCGAGCATGCGACCGGAAGGACTTGCCTACGCGTTCCCACTCGTCCTCGCTCAGCCGTGTCAGGTCCGCTGGCTGCGTGGCGTTTGTCTCGGAGCCGCTGCCGTCGTGGTCCCGGTCTTTGTCGGGCGCTGGTTCTACTACGGCGCCTGGGTCCCGAACCCCGTTCTCGCCAAGGTCACGCTCGGGTCGGCGGCGTTCACTTCCGGACTGCTCTACATCGGCAAAGGCATCGCGGCGTTCCCGCTGTTTTTTGCCGCGGTGCCATTCACGTGCGCCTGCGGCGGACGAGTGCAGCGTCTGCTCGTCGGATGGATCGCGACGACGATGCTGGTAGCGTGGGTGGCCGGTGGCGAGCGCTTTCCTGGATATCGACTGTGGGTCCCGGCTTGGCCGGCGCTCGTGCTCTGTCTCTTGGTCGCGATGCGGCGGTTGCAGCAAGGATCATTGCCACGGCCGGGGTGGATCGTCGCCGCGATGCTGGTTGCGGCAACAGTGGCCTTGGTGTTGCCGCAGCAGGCCTTCCGCGCTTCGTCGTTCATGGCGGCGATCCAGGGTCAAGCCCGCATCCAGCGGCAGCAGGCTCCATTGCCGCATGCGCGTCTCGAGGCCGAGTGCGACTTCCTCGGTGCCATGTGTTTCGCGCTCGCCGCAGGCGGAGCGCTGCTGCTGTGGCAACGGCGAGAATGGAATCGCGCAGCGCTCCGGAGTTCCACGCGGTCGGATGAAGCCCACGACGGCAGCACGCCGCTCGCTCGCAGCGCCGCGAGCCGCTGGGTGCATGCGAGTCTTTGCGTCTGGGTCGGCGTCGTCGTCCTCATGCCTCTGTGGCTCGATCCCAGCGTGCGCGCCTGCCGCACGGCCGACCCTGCGGTGCGCTTCGGCGAACCCGTGGGAGAGTATCTGCGCAGTCACTTCGACTCCGGCACCTGGGTGGCGACGAATTGCGCTGGCAGCTTGCCGTACTTCGCGCGACTCCCGGTCATCGACATGCTCGGCCTCACCGACGCACACATCGCGCGCGCGCAGCCGGACCGCAGGCAGTGGATCGGGCACGAGAAAGGGGATGGGGCCTATGTGCTGTCGCGGCGGCCCCATATCATCATCCTGGGCGGTCCGGAAGGTTCGGTGACACCGTGGCATTTTCCGGGCGACCGCCAGATCGCTGCAGCGCCGGAGTTCCAGCGCGACTACGCCTTGCGCCGGGTTGTGATCGCGGATTTCGAATTCGTCTATTACGCGCGGCGCGACCTCGCTGCGCCCCGCGAGTGAGTACGAAGCCCGCCATCAGAACGAGTACGAGGTGCGGACGTCGAAACGCCACTCTCCCTGGTCGTCGCAGCCGAGCACGGCCATCACCGGGTGGGTCCGACGCAAATAGGCACTCGCACCGATGCCTGCACTCCAGCGCAATCGGGCCTGTTGCCATGTCGCCGTCGCCGACACCGCTCCCGGAGCCGATGCGCCCCACGCGGCGCCGGCATCGGCGAACGCGTGCAGGACCGTCGGCAGCCCCGTGTGGGCGAATGTTTGCGGACTCCAGAAATTGAGCGGAAAACGCGCTTCCACTCCGCCCCACAGGCCCTCGTCGCCATTCTCGACGCCATAGGCGTGACCGCGCAACGACGGACCGCTGCCGAGGTGCACACGTGCATAGCGCGGCACGAGCCCGCGCACGGCGCGCAGCTCGAGACCTGTGGCGAGAACGCACCGCCGGCCGAGAGAGCTCGCCGCGCGCAATCGACCTTCCAAGCCTTGATGCTCGGCATCACCCGACGTGGCCGCGAGCCCCAGGCTCCCACGGAAGTAACTCCACTCGAATCGGCGCGGCGGTGCTCCCCAGGCCAGCGCCAGGCTGCCACGCCGCAGGTGATCGCTGCGCCCGCCCGAGAGCAACGCCGTGGTGTCCGAGGAACGCACTTGCCAGAGAGAGCCGGAGAGCTCGAGGCGAATCCCGCGCGGCGGGAACGAAATGCGCGTACCGACAACCGTGCGGTCGAACTCGATGTCGTCTTCTGCCGTCTCCATTTCCTCGACAGCCTCGGCGTGCAGCATGGCGGCCACGGGCAGGGCCAACACCGGCCGAGGTTCGTTCCACTCGAGTTGGAGGAGCTTCTGATCGCCGCCTGCGACGGCGAGAGTGAAACGCTCGCCGCGTCCGGCGCGTCCCCAGATGCCGAGCTTGGCGCCGGCCGTGATGCGATCATCGGAACGCAGCTGCAACAGCGGTTGCACCGTCGTGGCGGCTGCACGCTTGGTCACCAAGGTCACGGCCACGGTGTCGGGCGCCAAGGGAGTGGAAATGACCTCGAGCGTCTCGAGCCAGCCGGATTCGATCAGTTCGGCGCGCGCGCGGCGCACGCTCTCGAGATCGAAGCGCGTGCCTGGCTGCAAGCCGAGCGCGTGCACGAGCCGGGCGGGCGATTCGCGCTCGCTGCCCAGGACTTGCACGACGACAACCGTCGCTCCACCCGGGACTCGGGCCGGAGGTTCGACCGCCTGCACACTCGGAGCGGCGAGCAGCACTCCCACCAACCACTGCACGGAACGCATGTCATTCTCCTTTGCGACACAGACCATGGAAGGTCCGTACCGAAGTCGATGAGGAGCGCAGCGACGTCCGTGGCGCGGCTGGGAGCCGTCGAGAGCCGCTTCTGACCCACTCTGCACGTGAATCGTGCGGCCATGATGGCCAAGTGGTCGAGTTCCAGTCGCCTGGAGATGGCGCGTCGAGCCGCGCTTGCAGCCTCGATCCGATCCCGATCCGAGTCACCCAACCAAAGGGGTGGCGCGACCGACGCGGCCACGGCCGCGGTCTCGACCGCAGGGTCTCGGCTTTGACAAAGCGCGCGGTGGCCGCTTACGTTCCCCCAGATTCGCCGGCGGCTCGCGACCGGCGCCGCTCGGAAGCGCAACGACGGAGGCTCGGCATGCGAGGCAGCCTGGGGTTCGTGATGGGTGTGGCATGGATGGTGGCGGCTGCGGCGCCGAGCCGAGCCCAGGAAGCAACCGACGAGCGCACGCGGCCGATCCGAGTCGGCAACCTGAACGTGACCGTCGTCGGCTTCGGCTATGCCGCCCACGAGCACCCGACCTACGACGATCATTTCTTCCTCGGCATTTCCTACCAGCGGCGGATTCTGCAGCGCGAACTCCGCGCGGTGCCGCTCTGGGTGCGCGGAGCGCTGCAGTTCACCGAGGACGACATGACGACGGATTCCACCTTCACCTATTGGCCCAGCACGGGCGACATCCCGTATCCGGAGCGGGTGCAGGAACAGACGAGTGATTTCACCGTTCGCGCCGAGCTGCTCATCGATGCGCTGCACAACAAGAACGCGGCGCTGTATGCGGGCGGCGGGGTCGCCATCCATCTGGTGAGCTACACGTCACGCGGGCTCACCTCGGGGCGGAACAACGCCGCGGGTTTGGAAACCGACGAAAACCGCATCGCTCCGTCAGCCGTTGCCGGCGCGAGGTTTTTCTCGGCCAAGCATCCGTACACGTTTTACGGCGAGGCGCGCTACGGTTTCACTTACGGGCGTGCCACCGGACCGCAGGACCAGAAGCCGCCTGGGGTGCCGCGGATCGAAGGGTTCGACGTCGAATCCAGCAACAACGTCAGCTTCGAGGCAGGACTCGGTTTGCACTGGTGAGCGTCGCCGAGCCAAGAGCTCAGGGCGTGGCAGGTGGCAGGTCGCGCTCGAAACGGAAACGATCGCCGCGCGTGATGCGATCGATGTGCTCCATGCCATCCACCACACGACCGAATGCGGTGTAGCGTCCGTCGAGGCGTGGCACGGGCAGATGCGTGATGAAGAATTGCGAACCGCCGGTATCCTTGCCCGCGTGCGCCATGCCGATGATCCCGGCGCGATCGAAGCGCAAGTTGCCGTACTCGCAGGGCAAGAACGCGCCCGCGTCGCCCCAGCCATCGCCGCGCGGACAACCGCCTTGCACCACGAATGCGGGAACGACGCGATGGAAGACGCCGTCGCGGTAGAAACCCGAGTCGATCAAATGCAGGAAATTCGCCACCGTGCGCGGGTAGTTGTCGCCGTCCAGCTCCAGAATCGTCGGGCCATGCCGGGTGACCAAGCGCACACGCACCAGACCGAGATCGATTGCCGGCAAAGTGTCGGGCAGCACGACGTCGGCGCGAGCCTTCGGCGCGGGTTCTGTTGGCTCGGGCTGCGCGCGCAGGTGTGCGAGCTGCTGCTCGGCGGCGAACGCGACGCGCGGATCGGTGTCTTGGGTGGCATGCTCGAGCGCGCCGACGATCTTTGGGTCGGGGCGCTTCCCGGCCAGGCCCCCGAGTGCGGGAACGATCGTGAGTCGTACATCGGCAACGTGGTGTTGCGTCTGCCAGCGATCGTAGGCCGCGAGCAGCGCCGGCACCGCCTCCGGCTGCGCGAGCTTCCCGAGCGCCTCGGCCGCTTGGGTGGCGACGACGAAATCGGTGTCGGAGAGGGCCAGCTCAAGCGCGCTGCGCAGCGCTCGGCGTGACGCAGGGGAAAGCTCGGCGCCGAATGCGCCGAGCGCTTGCGCCGCTTGCGATCGCTCGCGCACCGAACCCTGCACGAGCACCTGCAAGCACAGCTTCATCGCCTCTTCCGCGCCGAGCACCCGAGGGGCGACGTCCAGGGCCTCGGCACGCACGAAGTCGACTGGGTCTTGGCGTGCGGCGTCGAACGCGCTGCGCGCGGCCGCGGACGGCGATTGCGCCAGCACACGCAGCGCAGCCAGCCGGACCGCCGGCACGGAATCGTGCGCAGCGTCTGCGACCAGGTGCTCCGAATCACCAGCGCCGAGCTTCTCCAGCGCAGCGAGTGCCGCTTCGCGCACCAGCGGATGCGAGTCCGCAGTCATCGCAGCGCAATAGGAGCGCGACTCGGGAAACTTGAGATCGCCGAGGGCACGTACCGCATGTGCTCTGACCTCCCACTCCAGATCGGCAAGCAATGGATAGAGTGCTCTGGCGCTCTGCACATCGGGATACTTGGCCAAAGCGCGCGCGCCCGCTGCGCGCGCCACGGCGTCGCGGTGGCGGGTGAGCGATAGGACGGAGGGCAAGTAGGTCGAATCGTTGCGCACCGTCATCGCTTCGGCGATGCGCCAAGCCGCTTCGCCGTCGCGGTTGGTGAGATCACCCATCTGCGACAGCAAGGTGCCCGCTCTCTCCGTGTCGGTGCTGGCGAGCGTGAGCGCCGCCATGCCTTCCAAACGCGGCTCGCGCGCTTGCGAACCCATGGCGGCGAACATTCCTGCCGCCACCCACTTGCTCACTTCGAGGAAGCTCTGCGCTCCGGCCACGGGGCGCACCGCCTCGACGAACATCCACAGCCGCGCCGGGGGAGCGGTCTCCATGGCGTGCACCAGGGCGAGCTCGAGTGTGCCGCGCGCCGTCTGGTCCAGACCCTGGAGCTGTCGCAGGGCCCAGGCTGTCTGCTCGACGACGATGGAATCGGGATCCTCGAGGCGGGGGAGCAAGACATCGAGCGCCGAGGCGTCCTGGATGCGTCCGAGAGCTCGCACCGCCGTGCGGCGAACGCGTGCGTCCGGATGCCGCGTGGCGTCGAAGAGAGTCGTGCCGCCGAAGGAACGCCCCGCCTCCAAGGCGGTCAAGCGCTGGCGCAGCGTGGCTGTGCTGTCGGGAACCACGGGTGCCGATTTCGTCGCACAACCGCTGTGCAGCGCCGGAGCCGCGAGCGCGAGCATCAGGGTTCCGAGCACGAACAGAATGCGTCGCATGCGACCTCCCGTGGCCGGGCAGTATAGGCGGCCCATCCCGTGCTCACAACCGATCGAGGTGCCGTGGCTGGACAGATCGGCTCGTGTCTGTTGGAATCGACGCGGTCGGGAATGCGGAGGTGGGACGTGAACGGACAGCGGGTCGCGGTCGTCGGTGCGACCGGCGCAGTGGGCCGAGAAATCCTCACGGTTCTGGAGCAGCGCGGATTCGCGCTCGGCGAGCTGCGCCTCTTCGCTTCGCCACGTTCGGTCGGCGACGCCATCGTCTTCAAGGGCGAGCGCCTGCGACTGCGTCTGGTCGAGCCCGGTTGCTTTCGCGGCGTCGATTTCGCCTTGTTTTCGGCTGGTGCCGAGCGCAGCCGAGCGCACGCGCCGCAGGCGGTGCAAGAAGGCGCCATCGTCGTCGACAACAGCAGCGCCTTCCGCATGGACCCGGCCGTGCCGCTCGTCGTTCCCGAGGTCAATCCCGCGGCGCTGGATGCGCACCAGGGGCTGATCGCCAACCCGAACTGTTCGACCATCCAATTGGTGCTGGCGATGAGACCCGTGCGCGATCTCTACGGCTTGCGTCGCATTGTGGTGGCGACCTACCAGTCGGTGTCGGGCGCCGGACGTCGCTCGATCCAGGAGTTGGACGCTGCGTCGCGCGCGCATCTCGGCGGCGCAACCGAGCCGCGCGAGGTCTACCCGCGCGGCATCGCCTTCGATGTCGTCCCGCACATCGACGTGTTCGATGCGCAGGGATGGACGCGCGAGGAGACGAAGATGCGCCACGAAACGCGCAAGATTCTCGGCGAGCCCGATCTGAGCGTGGTCGCGACCTGCGTGCGCGTGCCGGTCTTCCGCTGCCACAGCGAGGCCGTGCATGTCGAAACGCGCCAGCCCGTGGATCTCGCGCAACTCGCCCAGGCCATGCGCCAGCAACCGGGTCTGTGTCTCCTGGATGGGGCCGACTATCCTCTGGCGCGCGAATGGGCCCACAGCGACGAAGTCGCCGTGGGCCGGGTGCGGCTCGACCCCGAGGATGCGCGCGCGATCGCCATGTGGGTGGTGGCCGACAACCTGCGCAAGGGCGCGGCGCTGAACGCGGTGCAGATCGCCGAGCACCTTTGCCACGTGCGCGTCCGCGGTGGCGCGTGAACGCATGAACGCTGCCAGCATGGCGCTCGGTCGTTACGTGGCGCGCGGTTCCCCCGTGCATCGCACGGATGCGGCCGCCAAGCTCCTCGGTGCTTGCTGTCTCGCCACTGCCTCGGTTTGGAGCGAGAGTCTCGCGGTGCAGTCGGCGCAAGCGGGTTTGCTGCTCGTCGTGTTCGCGCTGGCGCGACTGCCGGTGCGACTGCTGGGACAGGCGCTGCGCGGCGCGCTCTGGCTGCTGGCATTCGTGGCGCTCGCCAATCTGGGCTGGGTGGCGGTCGCGGGTTCGTGGGCGCAACCGCAGAGTCCGACGGCGCTCGCGGTGTTGCTGTTGCGTTTGCTGGATCTCATCCTGCTGAGTGTCGTCTTCACCGCGACCACGGTGCCCGTCGATCTCGCGCACGGGATCGAACGGCTGCTGCGACCGCTCGGGCGTTTGCGTCTCCCGGTCCACGAGGTCGGCCTGCTGCTCGTGATGTCCTTGAGCTTCATCCCCATCTTCTTTGCCGAAGCACGTGTTCTCGCCGCGGCGCACCGCAGCAAGATGGGCGGTGTGCGCTGGGGCTTCCGGCATCGCGCTGGGGCGATCGTGCCGCTGGCAGTGCCGCTCTTTCTTGGCGTCCTCCGCCGCGCCGACGAGCTGGCCGTGGCGCTCGACGCCAGATGTTTCCTTCCGGGCCGGCCGCGCTCGGCATTCGTGCCGCCGCGAAGCGGGGCGAACGAAATGTGCTGCCTTGCGCTTTGCGGTCTGGTTCTCGTTGTTTCTCTCTGGCCGCGACCGTGACGCTTCGCGCTTCGAATCAGGCCTGTTTCAGGCTCGACCTCGCATACGACGGCACGGACTTCCACGGCTGGCAAGCCCAGCCGGGGCAGCGCACGGTGCAGGGACTGCTGCAGGATGCGCTCCTGCGCTTGCTGCGTTCCGAGATCGCCGTCGAAGGCGCAGGACGCACCGATGCGGGCGTGCACGCGATCGGGCAGGTGGCGAGCTTCCATGCCACGACCGAGCGCGAGCCGGAATGGCTGCAGCATGCGTTGCGCTCCGTCCTGCCCGCCGATCTGCATGTCGCGCGCGCGAGCCTGGCGAGCGCCGAGTTCTCGGCCCGCCGCAGCGCCGTGGCCCGCACCTATCGTTACCGAATGCGCCGCGGGCCCCATGTGTTCTGGCGCCGGTACTGCCTGCAGGTGTCGCCCGATTTACAAGTGGACGCGATGCGTGAAGCGGCGGCGGTCTTCATCGGCGATCACGACTTCACCGCCTTCGCCGCGAGCGCCGCGGGGGATCGTTGCCAATGTTTGGTGGAGCGCGCCTCGGTCCTCGAGCGCGGCCCGTGGGTAGATTTCGATGTCACGGCCAACCGGTTTGTTCACAACATGGTACGGAGGGTGACTGGGGCTTTGCTCGAAGTGGGGATGGGCAGACGTACGGCGGCGGATCTGGAGGCGATCTTGCGCAGCCACGACCGCGCCCGTGGCGGCCCATGCCTCGCGCCGCAAGGCCTTTTCCTCGTCGGCGTGCGCTATCCTGGAGATCCTCGCGTCGAGCCGGAGCTGTACAGTGGCTTCGGCTGGAACGATTGAACGAACAAATGCTTCGGCGCTCAACCTCTGGATCGAGATGAAGCTCTCCCTCGGGTCACACTGGCGTTCTCTCTCCCGCCGGCAACTCCAGCCGGTGGCGGCCGGTCTCGTGATCGGACTCGTGCTCGGTGTCGTGCTGCTGGGCCTGCTGCGACGCGGGGACTCGTTCCTGGATCGCTCCGCCTCGACGGCGCTCGATCCCGACTCGACCACGCCCACCGACGGCGGCTCGCCCGATCTGCTGCGCCAGTCGCGCACGACCGCGATCGTCACCGCGGTCGAGATGACGCGGCGCTGCGTCGTCGCGATCCGCGCCGCGGGTCCCGTCGAGGTGCGGTCGCCGATGCTGGACCTATTCCGCTTTCCCGCCGGCAGACCGCATACGGTGGAGCGCGAATGGGTGGGAAGCGGCTTCCTCGTCGACCAGATCGGCTCCGTCGTCACCATGGCGCATGTCGTCGAAGGCGCCACCGAGCTTTCGATCAGCCTCGGCGACGGCACGAGCGTCCATGCCGAGGTCGTCGGCCTGGCGCCGCGCTTCGATCTGGCGTTGCTGCGCGCCGACATCGGCATCAGCCCCGCAGCGAGCGCCGCTCTGCTCGGCAACAGCGACGACGTGCTGGTCGGCGAGTGGGCCATCGCCATCGGCAGCCCTTTCGGGGACACGGTGAGCGATCCGCAGCCGTCGGTGAGCGTCGGCGTCATCAGCGCCGTGAAGCGCGACATGCGACCGCCCGAGAGCTCGCACGGCACGTGGCCGTATTTCAACCTGCTGCAGACCGATGCCGCGATCAACAACGGCAACAGCGGTGGCCCGCTGGTGAACACCAATGGCGAGGTCATCGGCGTCAACATGGCCCTGCTCAATCCGCAGATGCGCGCCGCCAATGTCGGGGTCAATTTTTCCGTGCCGATCAACACGGTGAAATGGGTGGTGGAGGAACTCAGCACCTTCGGCGCCGTGCGCGCGCCGTGGGTGGGCTGGCAGCTGGCGGAACTGATGTCGCCGGAGACGCGGAAGGAGATGGGATTGGCGGAAGAGGACGGCCAGCTGTTGGTGAGCGCAGTGGAAGCGGGCAGCCCGGCGGAGCGCGCCGGCATCCGCGTCGGGGACTTGCTGATGAAGCTCAATGATCTGGCGCCATACTCCTTGTTGCGCGCCGAGCGCATCCTGTTCGAAACGCGCGTTGGCGACAGGATCCGCGCGCAGGTGATGAAGGATGGACAGCCGGTGGACGTGGTGTTAGAAGTGCTCGAGAACCCGACGGTGCAGGCCGAAAGACTGCAGCGCGCCTCGCGCCGCGCACCTGGGTGATTTCGCCGACAGCGCGCACACGCATCCTCGCCGCTTGGTGGAAGGGGTCGCCTTGATTCCGCGCTACAGTCGTCCTGAAATGTCGGCGCTGTGGAGCGACGCCAACCGCCTGCGCTTGTGGACCGAGATCGAAATCCTCGCATGCGAAGCGCGCGCAGCGCGCGGCGCGCTCCCCGCGGCCGAGGCGGCGGGGATCCGCGCTCGCGCCGAGCACGCGGCCGTCGCTGCAGCGCAAGTGGCGGAACGTGAACGCGCCACGGATCACGATGTCGCTGCGTTCGTCGACGTGCTGTCGGAAGCGGTCGGACCGGGCTCGCATCATCTGCATTACGGCATGACCAGCTCGGATGTGCTCGACACGGCTCTCGCGGTGCAACTGCGTGACAGCGGCCGGCTGCTGCTCGGCGGCGTCGATGCCTTGGCGGCGGTTCTGCGGCGGCGCGCGCTCGAGTTCCGTCACACGCCGATCGCGGGGCGCACCCACGGCATGCATGCCGAGCCGACGACGTTCGGTCTCAAACTGTTGCACTGGTACGCGGAGATCCGGCGGCATCGAGCGCGCCTCGAGGCCGCCGTGCAGGCGGTGGCGGTCGGCAAGCTCTCGGGCGCCGTCGGCACGTTTTCCGCGCTCGAGCCCGAAGTGGAGGAGCAGGTGTGCGCCGCGCTCGGCCTCGCCTGCGAATCCATCGCGACGCAAGTCGTGCCGCGCGATCGTCATGCGGCGTTCGTCACCAGTCTCGCCTTGCTCGGTGCTGGACTGGAGCGCATCGGCACCGAGATCCGCCACCTGCAGCGCAGCGAGGTGGCGGAGGTCGAAGAGGCGTTCGGACGCCAGCAAAAGGGCAGCTCCAGCATGCCGCACAAACGCAACCCCATTCGCAGCGAGAGGCTCGTGGGGCTGGCGCGTTTGCTGCGCGGCTACGTCATCCCGGCGCTCGAGAACGTGACCTTGTGGCACGAGCGCGACATCTCGCACAGCTCGGTGGAAAGAATCATGCTGCCGGACGCGTGCCTGGCTGCCGATTACATGCTCGATTTGGCCACGCAGCTGGTCGATGGCTTGGTGGTGCATGCAGATTCCATGCGGCGCAATCTCGAGGCGAGCCACGGCCTCGTGTTCTCGCAGTCGTTGTTGCTGGCGCTGGTCGCGACCGGCATCCCGCGCGATCGCGCCTACCGCTCGGTGCAAACCGCGAGCCGCGCGGTCTTGGATGAAGGTCGCACCTTGCGCGACGTGGCGTTGGACGACGCCGCGATCGTCGACGCCTTGGGCCGTTCCGGCGTCGAAAAAGTGTTCGACCTGCCGCACCATTTGCGCCACGTGGACCGGCTCTTCGCCCGGGTCTTGGCGGAAGGCGAGGCATGAAGCCACTCGCTCCCACGCTCGCGTTCGGGAACCTGTCGCGCGCGGAGCGACAGGGCCAGTTGCGAGCGCTCGGACTGCACCTGCGCGCCGAGGATGTCGAGCGCTTGCTGCAGCGTCTCGAGCGCGAGCCGACGCGGGCGGAGTTGGCGTTGCTCGACAGCATGTGGAGCGAGCACTGTTCGTACAAGAGCAGTCGTGCCTTGCTGCGTTTGCTGCCGACGCAGGGGCCGCACGTGGTGCTCGGTCCGGGCGCGGACGCCGGCGTGGTGCGGCTGCCGCGCGCGGGTCCGGCTGGGGAGTTGCTGCCGCAGGGGTCGGCGCACTGCGTCGTCCTCGGCCACGAAAGTCACAACCATCCGAGTCAATTGCTGCCATTCGAGGGCGCAGCCACCGGAATCGGCGGCATCGTGCGCGATGTCTACTGCATGGGCGCCGAAGTCATCGGCGTGCTGGATGCATTGCGCTTCGGCGACCCCGCCGGCGCTCAAGGCGATGCGGTGCAGCAGATCGTGCGTGGCGTCGTCGATGGGATCGCCCATTACGGCAATGCGCTCGGCGTCCCGAACCTGGGCGGCGAAGTGGAGTTCGACTCCGACTTCGACGACAACTGCCTGGTCAACGTCGTGGCGCTCGGCATCATGGAAGAAGCCGAGCTGGTGCCGAGCCGACTTTCGACGCTCGCGGGCGACGCGGACATGGTGCTCGTCCTGGTCGGGAAGCCGACCGATGACAGCGGTCTGGGCGGGGCCGCGTTCGCATCCGGCGCGCTCGACAGCGACGAGGCCACGCAAGAGCGCGGCGCCGTGCAGCTGCCCGATCCATTCTTCAAACGGGTGTTGACCGAGGCGAACCGTGAAGCGCTGGCGTTCCTGCGCCGGAGCGGCCAGGCGTTTGCCATGAAGGACCTGGGTGCGGCCGGTCTCGGTGGCGCCGCGACGGAGATCGCCGGCAAGGCCGGGCTCGATTTGGACCTGGATGCGGTGCACACCGACCGACCCGATCGAACCGCCGCCGTGCTCTTGGTGGCGGAAACGCAGGAGCGCTATGTCTTCGCCGTTCCCGCCGGGCTCGCACCCGAGCTCATTCGTATCTACGAAGAAGAATTCGAGCTCGGGCACATGGTGCGCGGCGCCGGCGCGCGGCTCGTCGGGCGCTTCAATGCGAGTGGCCGCGTGCGGGCGACGCAGGGCGGTGAGATGCATCTCGACTTGCCGACCGCGTGGATCACCGAGCACGAGACGATCGAGTGGCCGCGCGCACCACGCGCGACCCGAGTTCGCGCCGCGCCCGATCTCGGTGGCCTCATGCAACGCGACTTGGAGCAGGACCTGCGCGCCGTGTTGGGAACCTTGGGCGGCGGCTCGCGTTGGCCGTTGTTCGCGCACTACGACAGCGACGTGCAAGGTCATACGTCGTTGCGCCCCGGTGACGCCGATGCCGGATTGTTGGTGCCGTGGCGCGACGAGCCGCTCGCGGTTGCCATCGCCGTGGGCGGACCGGCGCGCGTCGGCAACGGCGACGGGTGGTTCGCCGGTGTCTCCTCGGTGTGTGAAGCGGTGCGCAATGTCGTCGCTGTCGGCGCCACCCCGTGGGCACTCACCGATTGCCTCAACTTCGGCAGTCCCGAGAACCCGGAGTGCATGCGCGACCTGGAGGAGTGCATCCATGGCCTCGCCGATGCGGCGGCGGCCATCGGATTGCGCGGCAACCCGGACCAGCCGCTGCCCTTCGTTTCGGGCAACGTCAGCTTGTACAACGAGAGCAAGGCGGGGAAGGCGATCCCGCCCACCCCCATCGTCGCTTGTCTCGGCGTCGCCCTCGATGTCGGCAACTGTCGCGGCATGAGCCTCAAGCAAGCCGGTGATTGCCTCTACCGTGTCGGCCCTTGGTCGGCGGCGCTCGGCGGCAGTCTGTACGCCGAGGCGACGCATCAGCGCCAATTGCTGGACTCGACACGTCCCGTTCTCGACCTCGACGAAGAACGCCGTGCCGCACATGCAGTGCTCGCGGCCTATGATGCAGGGTGGATCCAATCTTGCCGCGACGTGAGCGTGGGCGGATCCTTGGTGGCGGCGATCGAGATGTGTTTCGGTCGCCGGGGCCTCGGCGCACTCGGTGTCTCACTCCGGCTCACGCCCGGTGATCGCCCGGCGCTCGCGTCCTGGTTCGCGGAAGCCTCGGGCTATGTCTGCGCCGTGCGCCCCGAGGATGCGGCGCGTTTCGAATCGTTGTGCGCGGTGCACGAGGTGGAGACGACGCGCATCGGGACAGTTTTATCGGCGCCGCGGCTCGAGATCGAGAGCGGCAAGGTGGCGCTGCACCTGGCGCTCGCCGACTTGGCTCGCGTGTGGCGGAATGCGCTCGGGCCCTTCGTCTTCGCCGAGGTCGCATCATGACGCGCGTCGCCGTCCTCATGTTTCCGGGCACGAACTGCATGGCCGAGACCGCCGACGCGCTGCGCGCCGCGGGCGCCGAAGCCGAGATCCGGCGCTGGAATCATCGGTCAGCCAAGATGAGCCGTTACGATGCCTACGTCGTGGCCGGCGGCTTTGCCTACGAGGATCGGGTCCGCGCCGGCGCCATCGCCGCCAAGCATGCCATCCTCGATGTCCTCGTCGAGGCCGCCGCGCTCGGCAAGCCCGTGCTCGGTGTGTGCAACGGCGCCCAGGTCTTGGTCGAAGCGGGTCTCGTTCCCGCGCTCGAGCCCGGGCATGTCGAGGTGGCGCTCGCGCGCAACCGAGTCGATGGTTGGGACGGTTACTACTGCGGCTGGGTGTTCTTGAGTGCGTCCGCGGAGCGAGGCTTCCTGGCAGGACTGCCGTCCAACTTGCCGATGCCGGTCGGGCATGGCGAGGGTCGCTTCACCGGGGAGGCTCCTCTTTTCGATCGGCTCGAAGCCGCGGGTCAGATCCCATTGCGCTATGCGAACGACGACGGCAGCTACGCCTGCGCCTTTCCCGCCAATCCGAACGGCAGCGATCGCGCTGCAGCGGCACTCTGCAATGGCGCGGGAAATGTCGTCGCCCTGATGCCGCATCCCGAACGCGCCGCGTGGCTGTACCAAGTGCCCGAAACGCTGCCCGGTCCGTGGGGCGAGCGGCGTCGCCGGGCGCGCGGTGCCGAGCTCCGCGGCCCCGGTCCCGGGCGCGTGCTGTACGAACGACTCGTGCAAGGCGCGCGCGCGGTCGGAGGGCTTAGGTGATGCGACTCGAGTTCTTGGTGCGGCGCGCAGGAATCGACACCACGGCGGAAACGACTCTGCACGCGCTGCGCGCGCTCATGGGGATCGCGGTCGACGCGGTCGAGCACGGCACGCTCTGGCGTTTCGAGATCGCGGCAGAACCGGAGATCCTGCGCGTCAAGGACGCGATCGCGCGCGCGGCCTGCCGCGCCGGGCGCTACGTCAACCTGAATCGCGACGTGGTTGCCTGGCTCGACGACGCGAGCGTGCAGGCGCGCGTGGCACCGGGGCAGTTCGCCACCGATCTGTGGATCACCGATGGCGATGGCACGGATCCGACGGCGGCGGATTACTTCGCCAGGCAGCTCGGAAAACCGTTCCAACAGGTGCGGCGCGGAACACTGTATCGTCTGTGGGCCGAGCACGAGGACGCGGCGTCGGCGCGAGCGGCAGCACTGCAGGTGGCGGTGACGCGCACGCGCCGCCAGGGGTTGCTGATGAACCCGCATGCGCAGAGCGTCG
>Ga0075428_100001113_pt1 | contig 28624 bp, 9 predicted proteins | sample RhiMetdeltSRZDD2_FD_75291 | JGI IMG/M metagenome (GOLD analysis project Ga0075428, IMG submission 75291) | Populus rhizosphere microbial communities from Tennessee, USA - Rhizosphere MetaG P. deltoides SRZDD2 | ecosystem: Host-associated > Plants > Roots > Rhizosphere > Soil | place: USA... | reverse complement strand
CTCCAGCCTTCCGGTAGGGGATTCCGAGAAGTGGCCTTCTGCCTTCTGCCTTCTGCCTTCTGCCTTCTGCCTTTTGCCTTCTGCTTCTGCCTTCTGCTTCTGCCTTCTGCCTTCTGCCTTCTGCCTTCAGCCTTCTGACCTCCGACCTCTAACCCGAAGCCCTGCCCGGGTAAGGTGAGGGCAACGTATTAGCCGCTTCCCACTTCAGCGGCGGCACGCGCGCCTAGTGGCAAACCCGAGCAGGAACCGAGGCCGCCCCCAGCAGGCCGGCTGTTAGGGCTCTCCTACGGCGGCAATCCACCCGTAGGATTTCGAGCAGACCGCTACTCGCCGAACAGGATATTGATCACTTTCAGCATCGGGTCGATAAAGTCAGCTCGCTTTACAATTCGGCTCGGTTCAAAGCGCGGTCCCGGTACCGCCTGAAACACGCCGGGCGAAATTTCTCTTACCTCAGCCGGGAATGTCTGCAAGACGCCCTGGTCAAGCGCGAGCTGTACATAGCCTCGAAGAGCGCCCGGAATCTGAGCGTTGTCGACCAACACCTGTCCACCCGAGGTCACGTTGGTGTTCGCGCGAGCGCGCGCCTCTGCGTCGAGCCTGAGCGCTCGAACGGCTGCGACCGCGAGCTCGAGACGAGCAATAGAAGAGCCCGCGCCAAAGGTGGGCCCGTCTAAACCCATCACCCCTTCGCGTTTGAGAGATTCCGCAATTAGCGCTTCAGAGCTTCCCGGCATCAGATCGACGAAACCGGGCTGGTTCGGCAGGCACTGCATGACCCTGGCGCCCAACATCAGCGCGCGCCCAAGCTCGATCCGAGTCAGCGCGCTGTCTGGTCGAAAGACTCCGCCGTCTCCGGACAGTACCCGGTCATATACCAACCGAAGCAATTTTGCTCTGGTCGCGTCGCTGAACTCGGCGATGTCCGAAAGTTGGTTTGGGTCGTAAACGTAGTGGGTGACGCTTACTCGATAGGGCTGGTCGACGTTCTGTCCGAAACCCGCGATCCCCCCGCTTATTCTTGCGGTGTACGTTCCCGCTGCCGGGAACTCTACTTTGACTGCTTCGCGCGACCCAAAGAGCGCTGCCAGATTTATCGCATCCGAACCGGCAACCTGAGTCGCCCCGCGGAGTACGGTTAGAGCCAGGTCGTTGATCGTAATCTTTGTGTTGTCAAACACTACCTCGTCCTCGCCCGCGGCCCCGTCCCAATCAAGTTGCACAAATGTGAATCGCGCGTTGGGCGGCACGGTAAACGTGTGAGTCGTCGAGCCGCGAGCCGGCACCGTCCCTTGAAACGAGCCGCCAGCCTGCTCCTGAACGGCAAAGCCCTTTCCGCTGAATCCGAAATTTCCATACGGCTTTTGAGGATTGAACGCGAGATCGACCGCCGCGTGAACATTCGCCAATCCGGCCCCAACTTCAAACTGATCGTAGGTTGCCAGCGGCGTGGCGGTCCGCTCGAGAATCGATTTCACTTCGTCGACCGAGAGACTCGGGTTTGCTTCGAGGATATTCGCGATGATTCCGGCAAGATGCGGCGCAGCCATCGAGGTGCCGGAGATCTGTGTGTAATAGGCTACAAAGGCCGGTGGTATCTCCAAATCCGCATTGGCTCCATTCGCAACCAGGTTTGTGCTTGAGCGAGCCGCGATTATGTCGGAAGTGAACCCCTTTTCGGCGGGGCCTCCCGTTCCCGTCGTAAGCACAGTCGGGTGAATCACCGGATCCCCAAAAATTCCGCGCGATGAAAAGCTGGCTAGCCTGCCGTCTTTGGTTGCCGCCCCCGCGGTGATGATCCAGGGTACCGACGCCCAGCGGTTCTGTGAGTTCGGCCGAGGACCGTCATTTCCGTTGGCAAAAACGATTGCGATGTTGCTTTCAGCATGCAGTTTTTTGGTGGCGACGTTTACCGGATGATCCGGGTCTACCGGCACCGCGGAATTTCCCCACGAACAGTTGATGACTCGAATGTTCAAGTCATACTGGTGTGTGAAGCAGTAATCGAATGCCGCAACCTGACCGAGCACAAATAAGACCGCGCCCGAGCCTAAGCCTATAAGCTTCGCGCCGGGCGCGACCCCTTGATAGAGTCCGCCGCTCACCTGACCGCTGCCGGCGGCGATCCCGGCAACGTGAGTCCCGTGACCGACGTTTGTGTCGGTGTTTATTACGTTCTCTACAACCGTCGCCGGCAGTATTCCCACAAGCGGATTCCCAAGCGAATCCAAACGCACCGGTAAGCCATCTCTGTCATTGGGATTGATCAAGACATTCTGAATGGTTTTCCCGCTGGAGGGATTTAGAGGGTTGAAGGTTAGATCCCCGTGCGCGCCGTCTATTCCCGAATCATTGATCGCAATGGTTACTCCGCGACCGGACACCGGTAGTCCGCCGTTTCGCGTCGTCAATGCTATATCGGTCCTCAGCCGCCCGACACCAATCAGCGTTTTCGACTGATGCAGGTTGAGCTGAAGCGGCGTGTTTAAGTAGATGGACCGAAGGTTCGGCCAGTTCATCATCTGTTGGATTTGCGGTGGAGTAGCCGGTACTCCCATGATCGGAAAGTTGACCATCCGAACACCGCTGGTTATGCCAAGCGCCTGTACCGCACTGATGTGCGCGTCGGTGATGTGGTCGCCATAAAAGGTCAAAACAACTCCGAAACGAGTTGCAGGCCGGGCAACCGCAAGCCGCGCGGTCAGCTCCGGATCGATCCGCGGACTAGCCGACGCCGGCACTGTAAAGCTGAACGCTAAGGCAACTGCAAAGAGAAGAAGTCGGTATCTCACTAGACCCTCCAAAGTTTCAACGTTCCAACGGCCCGGCGATACCGCGAATGGTAGCGAGCGCGAGTCCCCTTCGTTCGTACCAAGCGCGATTGCCGGAGGGAGCTCCAACAACCGGGCCGCCCCGCGCTCGCCACCGCTCGCGGTATCCGCCTCGTTATCGATCCACAAGACCGACGGAGCGAGTCGCCAAATCGAATCCGGAACAGACCGTAAAAGTCCCGTTCCAGCTCTACGTTGTGAGGTTAGGCGAGGGCTATTGACGGTTTCTTGAACGAACCTTGAGCCCCGTTTTTGGGGTCAGTTGTCAGCGTGATCCAGTTGCAATCAAACGAGTTAAGGGAAGCGTGCTCTGATCAGCGACATTCAGAGTTCAAGCTCCACGTAGTAACGAATTCATGTTTCTTCTCTTCTGAATAGAATCCTAAAGATGGAACGAATGAATTCGTTACTGAGTGGTTTGCGGCCCGCTCGCAAACTGAACTGAACTCAGTACAGCTTCTCAGGCGGCGCGCCGGCCACCGGTGTCTCTGCGCCGCGCCAGAGCGTCTTTGAGAATCGGATTATTTGCTTTATCAACACGTTCCAACGTCGCAAGCCCGCCCGAGCATGTCAGGTTGTTGATGACCAGATTATCGATGTACCAACCGCCGCCCGAGCCTATCGCCGTAGCTACATCCGAACTCATACGGAACCTGAGAAAGACCGGCAATCCCAACGAGTTGTTAGACCCGCCTGCCGCGAATGAGCCAAGCGCGATGCGAACGTGATGAAAACCCTTTGTTCCCGTGTAACCGCGACGGCCTTGTAACGGCGAGCCGATGACTGCTCCTTCGAGCGTGCCATCGAGCTTCGCATTGTAGCCTCCATCGATGATGTAATTGCCTGCATCAAAGGTCGTGTTGTTGTTTGGGAACGGCGTAGCGTCGAAAACCGGTGCGCCCAACGCAACCTCGATCACCCCACCGTCGAAGAAAGCTTCGGCGGCAATCTTGTGATCGAACTCCATCAACGATGTGGCTGTCAGTGTGAGCGGACCGATCACTGTGGAGAAATCGCTTGGGGCTCCGCCGCCTGTCCCCGCGGGATCGGGCTGGCCTTCGCTTGGGCTGAAGTCTGCCGCATACATCATCGCAGTCGGGCTCCCGTTGACTTGAATCCCTGGGACTCGCTGGAATGCCGGTACGGACTGATTCGGAGTTGCAGAATCAACCAGCGGCGGAACAAACCGATTGTTCGCAGAACTACCTTCGAAGTTCTCCAAAGCGAAAACCGTAGTCGATGTTGTTGATGTCGGGGCGCCGAACCTCACGATCGTGTTACCGGCGTTGTTAGCGTCCTTTTTACCGTTGCTCAGATCGCGGGCCTGGACGACGTAGTAATAAACGCGGCCGAGGCTGAGACCCGTGTCGGTATAAGACGTGCCGGTCAATCCGGTTGCCACCCGATTGGAGGTCGAAGGCGCAAAAGAAGGTTCCTGCGTTCCGTTGCCTGGAGTCACCGAGGTTGCACGATAGACATCGTAAACAAGATTCGCACCAGGATTCACTGAAGCCGCGGGTCGCCAGTTTACGACAAGGCGATTGCATTGCTTTGGATCGCTCACTTGTTCAACTCCGTCGAAGATCGGCGCCGGACTCACGCTGACCGTATCCCCGATAGCGATCGCGACGCTGCGGGTGTTTGCCGGCGAGACGCACTCGGGGTTGCGGCTCGCGCGAACCTGGTAATAGAAGGTCTGGCCAACTGGGAGCTTTTGTCCGCCGTTGTCATCGCGGAAGACGGTTGTGATAGCGGGAATCTCCGCAACTCTAACAAAGGGTCCGTCCGCGCTGGCGCCACGCGAGATGACATAAGTCTGCGCGTCACGCACTCGAACCCCGTCATTGATATTTATGGTAGCGGTATTCTTCAGCAGGTTTGAAACGATGAACGGCGGCGCGGGAAGGGGCCCGAGTGCCTCGCACTCGCTGACGGTCGCCGGCACGCTGAAGTCTTCGACCACAACCGGAACTGATTGAGTGGCGATGTCATCCGCAAGCCCGGCGGTTGACTTGGCCTGGGTTCCAACGCCATGACTGGCGAAGGCGCGCCAGATGATTGCCTGATTCTCACCGCCCGTCAGCTCGCGATCGGCGAGAAGAATCGAATCTCGCGAGTCGACAAAAGAAGGATTGAGCGGCGAAAGCTGCAAGCCTCGAAGCACCAGTGTATCCGCGAGCCTCGCGGCACGGCCCACTGCAGTCGCAAGCGTGCCGCGTCGATCGCCGCGCTGGGCTATCTCGGCTGCAAGCATGCCAGGGCGGACTATGTGCTGGCTGGGGATGATGGTTGCCGGGTCGCTGGAGTTGAACGCCGCGCGATAGTCTATCGGATGCTTGCTGTCGACCGATTGCACCAAACGGCTACCGATGTAAAAGCTGGAGCCGCTGCCAAGACGGCGAGCGCCGTCAAAGAAGATCCCGCCCGGGTCTTTCATGATCAGCAGCTCGCGCATGTCCCAGAGCGTCGCGCTCCATAGTTCCCCAATCCAGTGAACCTCAACTGGAATCGCGCCTACGGCAACGTCCGGGGGCTGTCCATCCCGGCGATTGAGAGCCACCCCGTTGACCGCCCCGTAGGACCATCGATAGTTTGTGACAGGTAGCGCGCGAATCGCGATGTCGAATAGCCCGGTTGCGTATTCGCCGATCGCGTCATCGTCTGCCAGTGAATCCGCAATAAAGTCCGACCACCCCTCGCCCTGGCCGCCTGATTCGCCCACAAGCGCAAGTCCGAGTCCGCCCGTTTCGCCCTTCGCGGCCGAACGATTCGAGACGCCGTGATAGTGCTCGTGCGATACGACGTCGAAGTCCAAGTCGCCATCCGATCTCCTGAACGAGCTCTCGGTAAACAGGAACATCTGCATTCGCGGATACGCGCCGTCAGCCGGCGTGCCAAAGTTGGCATTATTGGTGCCGGACCCGTCCTGCACCTGCAGGCTCACGGCATCCTGACCCGCTCCACCCTTGCCGAAATTGTCCTGCTGAAAGTTCCACAACTCTTCGGTAAATCCAATGCTGTAGAGGTAATCGTGGATGACGTTGTTGTAGTAGAAGAGCGTCACCGCCCCGGGATAAACATCCGGGAAACTGCTTGGCGGGAAAAAGGGAGTACCACCGGCATTCGCGCCGCCAAACTCATAACTGTTTATGAAATCGAAATACGAGGCGTTGAACTGACGACCCTGGCTGTAGCCTCTTATCCCGTGCGTTGCTTCATTGTCGTCTCCGTGATCATCGGCTGCGACGGCGTTGTTACCTTCGGTGTAGTTTGACTGATACACAGAACTCAACGTCCTTCCGTCGGCTAGGATCATCGTGGACAACAACGGCGAGAGCGTCGCCGAGAAGGGCTGGCTCTTGTCGGCAACCGGAGAGTTCGCTGTCAGATTCCGGCTCTGGGCCTCGGCAGCCATCGAGTAGCCAAACCCGCGAGTAGCAGCGCGATTGCTATTCGAGTTGTTAATCTCGGCGCCGCCCGTATCAGTCGGCAGATAAAACCAACCGAACGGCGACTCGGCCGAAGGGTTCGTCGCATCCGGGAAGCCGCGGGTCACTTGGCCGAAGCCGGCGCCATACACAAGCGGGTTTTGATTACGAAGCATGACGAGGCTCTCCCGAAAGCCTACGCCGTTCCCCGTAGTGGTATTGTCTGGAGCGTAAGCCGGGGCGGTGCCCGGCGTGTTCGTCCTTCCAAACCCTCTGTAGCCTGAGAGAGCTGTCGGCATTCCGTCGAAGACTTTTCCTTGAGCGCTCCCACTCGGGTTCATTGCTTCAACTCTGTCCTGTATGTCCGGGCGGAAGGTGGCGAGGCGACCTACCCCCTGCCCGCCGCCGCGCGGTCCGAACGAAGCTGTAAGACTGATCCGCCGCAACACCTGACCGGTCTGCGCGTCGACGACGTTCTCCCACATGATTCCCTCGTACTGAGGAGTGGTTAGAACGAACTTATAAGCCAGCCGTGCAACATCACCGAGCGGAAACACTGTTTGGGTCACGATGATGTCATCGCTGAAGATGCCGCCGCCGCTGAAGGCGGGAGCCTGGACGAACTGCGGCGGGAGATTGCCAAAGGTTGTCGGCGTTTGCTTCGTACCTATCGATTGAGGAGTAAAACTATTTATTCCGATCGCTGACGCGGCCGCGGTTATGGCCTGCTCCGGGGTTAAAGTACGGGCATTGATGACTCTCAATTGTGGGAAGCTTTCGCCGCCGACGCTAATTATCTGACCCGAACGATTAACGTTGACCAGCACTTCGCCGTGATAAACGGGTAAGCCGTTAGCCTGTTGACCGAACAACAAAATTGTCGTTCCAATGTCCGGAACGTAAGCGCGACTCTTTAGCTTGAGGTTCGCCAGGTCCTCGTCACTAAACCGAAACAGCTCTCTGTTGCGACTCAGAAACCCGCGTGCGATGGTTTCGGGTTGCGAGGAACTGGCTGAGGTGAGGTACGCCGAGTAACTAAACATATGTCGAGGAGTCGCGGTCAGCCCGTTGTATTGCACCTGAACGTCGGAGCCTACGCCGGACCGAAGCGCGGTGAGCGCTTTGACTTGAGCTAGTGTTGGAGAGTGGAGCGCGGTCCCCTTGGGCACACCCTGCGGGCCTCGAACGTCGAACTCGACGGGCCGTCCCGCTTGTGCGGAGGAGGACTTGAACACAACTTCAGCAGAAACGAGCACCAACACCACAAACAGGCAAGGCACGATTACTCGGACTACTCTTTGAACCCTCATGATGTCTCCTTTGAAATGTCCGACAAACTTCCGTTTGTCGTTCTGCATAAGTTTGTCGTTGTGCATTCCATCCTCCGACCGAGCATCAACAAGCTGAAGTTTGTCGAACAGCCTGGCGAAACTTCGTGGCCGCCCCCTGCGACTAGGTCCCTCGTTGGAGCCGGTAGAGGAACCGCGCGATGTGAGGAAGGGGCGGCCACGAAGGGCCGCCTGACTACCCACGATCGCCTTAGCGCAGCAACTGAATCGTCACCGTGCGAGTGATCGGATTGACGGTGAATCGCATCAGGCTCGTAAGAATTCCGCCGGTGGGCGGGTTAATACCACCGCCCGTGCTTGTTCCGCCGCCGCCCGATCCCGCCGTGGAGGTCTGGTGTACCAGCAGATACTGGCTGCTTTGAATGTTGAAGTCCTGGGCGACGCCGGCCCAACCGATCACTCGATAGATGTAATTCCGATTCGGCTCTATCGGCGACGCGACTCTCTCATTCGCACTTCCGGACCCGGATGAGTTGAGCACCCTGCCCGCCGAGTCCAGTAGTTCGAGATCCAGGTCAAGACCCAGTGACGAAGTCATATCGCCGATCACCGCGTACGCGCCTTCCTGCGAGGTGAACGGAACGTCTACATATGAGACCCCGGGAACCAGCTGTAATCCGGTGTCTCCTCCGGGCACGATGCCAGAGAATGAGGCGGCGTGAGTTCTGTTTTCGAAGCAAGCGAAGTTGGTCGGCGGCTCTGTTTGATAGCGCGTGGCGGCAGCCGGGTCGACCTGAACACGCGCGACAATGATCGCGTCGAAGGTGAACAACTGTGCGGTCGGGTTGTTGAAGACGAGACGGCGTGCCGCCGATGTCTGTCCCGAGAGCAGCTTCTCCCGATAGAAGAAACTCGCCTGGCTACCCTGCTGTCCGGTCCCGCAGCTATCGGCATTCGCAACCGTCACCGTCGGGTTGGAAATGGATTTAATCCGGAACTCAACCGGGGTGTACACCGCGCCGTCGAACAACCCGGCGCCAAGGTTTGTGATTGCCTGGTCGAACTCGAATTTGCCGTTGGCGATGCTTAAGTTGCTGATGATTGTTTCAATCTGCGTGCTCACGTTGAGCTCGGCGGACGGAGGCGCCGCGGCGGCGCTGTTGTTGGAAACGCCAACCTGCCGGTTCGAGTTTACGTTGAGCGCTCGCACTACATATTCGGGGCTAACCGGGTTCTTAAGGCCGCGCGGGACAAACGCGCCTTCGATAAACCCGGCGTCGGCGTAACTGGTCTGATTCGCGTTTACATAAGCAACGTGCAAATAGCCGTCGGTTGAGCCATCACCGTCGATGTACTCGTGGCCAAAGACAGGCAGGTTGACCCGTTGATTCTCGCGCCCAACTTCGCGCTTCAATACTTCATAGGCAAATGCGCCGCTTACCGGCTGCCACGATACCTCGGTCGAGGTAGGCGACGTCAGCGCGACGGTAACACCGGCGGGAGCAGACAATCGCCCCTGCGTACCGCTGAAATTTGAGACTCGAGTGGAGATAACTTGTCGCCCGCCAACCGGAGCTTCAGCATTAAAGCCGATCTCTCGCGCAGCAAAAGCATGCTCGATAACAGACCGATGGAGCCCGGGCGAGTCCGGGTCGGTTGGATTCGAAGGATAAAGCGCGGCGTCGGCGAGGATCATCGCATCGCGAGCGCGGACAAACGTATCGGGATTAAAGCTGCCGAGTACATAGATCGAACCGAGGAAGATTCGCTCCCAGTTCTCTTTGCCCTGCGGAATACTCACCGTCGGCGCGCCGGTTATAAGATCAGGGCGCTTGAAGCTGCCGCCAGTCTCATACATCAGCATCAACTCCCGGATGTCCCACATGACTGCGGCAAAAATCTCCCCGTCGCGATGCTCCTCGAAATCCGCCGCGCCCGATGTGCCGAGCCGGGAATAACTCAGCCCCGAGTCTGCGTGCCGAAGGTACTGCCGCAAGTCGGGGTTTCCACCCGCGGCTCGAGTCAGCTCACGAAGCTTGAATCCGTTGACCACGTAGGCACCAAGAGCCGGATTCTCCGCCGCGCTGTACGCCCACAAATCAGCCTGTCCCTCGTTGAGCGCATTACCTTCCGGCACGCCTTCGAGTCCGGCGATGGGCGATGAGATCGAGTGCATGCCTTCGTGATAAGGGACGGCAAAGTCTATCGCCAGATCGTTGAGCAAATAGCCGTGTCCGTAACTTGTCGGATTAACGATGATCTGTTGACCGCCGACCTCCTGAGATCCGTTTAGCGAGAATGCGTTGTCCAATCCAAGTAACTTCTCGAGAAACGCCGGATCGCTTGTGTCATTTGGCGGGTTGAGCACATTCGGAATGTGTACGTTGCCGATCAGCGGCCGGTCCTGATTCGGGTAAACATCGGGGAAGTCGCCCTGCCCGAACCCGTGATTGTGCGCCGCATCGCCCGCGCGGTGCAGGTAGTCCACGTACTCAAGCAGCGAGTTGATATAGAAGAACTGAGAAATCCCATCCTGATGCTGAGCGGGCTCGGCATTCGGACCGAATTGATCTCGTTCGTTTGTGCGCTGCTCAAAGTTAGTCGGATCGTTGTTCCTGAAGTGCCAGGTGCCTCTTGCCGCCTGTGCAAAAGGGAGTCGCGCGGCCAGCGCGCTTTCGATATGTGCATGCAATCCGGTAAGCGTACCGTTGACCCCGGTCGCCGCATTGGTTTGATCGAAGTTCCGCAACCCAATCCGAAGCTGTCCGAGTGGAACCCCGTTTGAATCGACGCTGATAATTCCCTGATCTTTTAGCTCCTGGGTTATCGCCGGATAGTTCGGATAGATGTCAGCGGTCAGCGGGAGCTGTTGTTGATAGCGGACCTGGTCATTCCGGCTCAGAACCTGACCCGTGAGCGCGTCGACCTGGTACCGAAAGAAGCCGAATGGATTACGCGAGAAAAGAAGAAACGTGTAAGCGAGCCGCGCGCCGCCCGGCGTCGGGAAGACGTTCAACTCCGGATGGGGCGTGGCCAGCACACCGAGCTGCGATGCAAGCAGATCCAGGGCGGGGTTCAGGACTTCAGCCACGCCGCTCACCCACGGACGCCGGTAAGGTTCGAGCTCGGCTTGCGCGGCCGCGACTGCCGCCGCTCCGTCTAGACTCGGAGTGACGCCAAACGATAGGTTGGAGTGATACGGACCGGAGATCATTTTGATCCGGCGCTGGCCGTCCATCAGCACTCCCACGCCACCGTTCGCTACCGGCAAGCCTCCGTATGTCTGTTCGAAATAAAGCAGGTTGCCGCCGAACGCATCAACATTGCGTTTTAAACGAAGCGTGCTGATATCGGTCAGGCCAAACAGCGCAGAGTTTGCCGTTATGAAATCTCTCGCGGCCGCTTCAGGCTCGAGCGTGGACGGCGCCGATGCGAAGTCGTAGATGGAGTCGACCGAGCCGGTCGCTTTGTCCCAGCGCGCGGTGATGTTTTGATCCCCAAGACGCGTCTTAAGAGAAGCGAGCGCCTGGAGCTGCGCCGCGGTGGGCAACCGTCTCACAAACTGGGTGAGATTGATGTCATAGTTGGGCACGGGTCGCTTGTTCTGATTGAACTCGAACGAAGGCGGGATGACGGTGGCTTGCGATGTCACGATCGGCCCGAGCGTCAATACCGCCGCGAGCGCCACGGCGATTGCCAGCGTGACAAGAAACGCGAATCGCTTCCGATTGTGTTTGATCTTGATTGCAGTCATTTCGTCTCCTTAGAAATGTCGACAAACTTCAGTTTGTCGTTTTCAGTGTCGTAAGCCCTACATTCACGCCCTTCGTTCAAATCAGCATGCAACAATCGACAAACTGAAGTTTGTCGGACCTACGCAGGCACTTTACGAGAGGGCTATTGACCGACTCTTGAATAGAGCTTGAATAATGAAAAGGTAGGGGTTAAAGGACTTTGACAGGAGTTTCGAGACTGGCGGATCGCGTGGACTCGGGATGGGGTTCGACGTTTATGGAGGCGCGTGTGATCCTAAATCCAGGCACGCAAACAAAATAGAGCGCAGCGCTCCTCCCCAGGTTAACGCTGCGCTCTTTCCAAGACAATGGCCGCTCTTGCGGTCATTTGACCCCTGCTGTTATTCGCAGCAAGAGTAACGCTTGGAGCTTGAAAATATCTTGAATGAGCAATTTGCTCGGCTACCGAGATGCCCGTTGCAGAGCTGCGGCTGTCCAGGCCAGCTCCGCTCGGGTCATCGAGTCAAATGGACGGAGACCCGTCCCTCTGGGCCTTATCAGGTTTCTGCTTAATGCGACTGCAACATATCCTCGCGCGGAGTCCGGTATGAGTGACCAGTCCACGAGGCCCGGGTTTGAACCGCTCGAAGATTGAGCAATTGAGTCAAGCCCCAGCGCCTTCACTACTGCGATGGCAACAGTCATACGATCACACGCGCCTTGCGGATTAAAATACAGACCGCTGGCGCGCATCAGATTTCCGCTTGGCGAATTCACTACGCTCTCGACGAAAACAGCGTTGTCGTCCGTGGGAACATCAGCAAAAGTAGGCGACGCCGGCAGATACTGAGGAACGAGCCCGCCCGCCCCAAGCATCACTGCCCGCGCTACGTCGAGTCTTGAAACGGTTGCTGAGCCGCCAAAATTGCCCGAACGAGCGGTTATCGCTCCGGTTCTCAGTGCCTGCTTGATTGCTTTCTGCTCGGCGCCTGAAAGCTGGGCTATATCGGAGATGTTGCTGTAGCTCGCTCGTATGATTTCGATCGCGCCTACAAATCTCTGCGGCGCGCTGGTGGGACTACCAGTGTTTCGGACGGTTATTGTCCAGGAGCCTGCGTCAGGCTCATTGATAGTCACTCCGGTCTTTTGAACGCCCTGGCCCGCAAGCAGCGCAGCGGGTTTAGATGACAGTGTCTGGCTGTCGTTCGCAACCGTTACGCTCAGGTTTGATCCCAGCCCATCGGAGTTGACCCATGCGACCTGCAGTGTTGTGAAGACTGAATCCTCAGGCATCTGAACTGTCGTCGTGTAGCTGGAGCCTGGCGTGACCTCTCCGTTGAATCCCGCGAGCGAGCTTCGCGAGTAGGTGACTCCCTGGTTATTAAAGCCGCTTCGAAAGTTTCCAAACCGCGCGTTCGTTGCGGCCTTGCGCACCGCGGCATACGCGTTGAGATAGCCGGCGCCGACTTCGTAACGCGAATAACCCAGCATTGGCGTGGCGGTTGACTGAAGAATCCGCTTGATCTGGTCAGGGGTAAGCTGTGGGGCAGCCTCGAGCATCAGGGCTATGGTACCGGCGACGTGAGGAGCCGCGAAGCTGGTTCCAGAACTCATCGTGTATCGTGGCAGGTACGCGGGCGCGATGTTCGCAACATCGTTTTCGGGAGAAGACAGAACTCCCGCAAGCCCCGCGGTGCCGACAACGTTGACACCGGCCGCCCGCGTAGATACGACGCTTTCGCCGGGTGCAATCAGGGTTGGATAGTAAGTTCCGTAACCAGCCGCGCCGCGCGACGAGAAGTCCGATAGTTTTCTCTCCTTGGTTCCAGACCCGACTCCAATCACCCAGTCGGCAACCGAATAGGGGTTAAGCGAGTTGGGCTGATCCCCGCGATTACCCGCCGAGAAGACTACTGATATGCCTGAGTCGTGCATGATTCTGGTCGCGATGTTGACCGGATCATTCACGTCGAACAGACCGCTGATTCCAAAACTGCAATTCACTACGCGAACATTCTGGGCGACTCGTTGCGATAGGATGTAGTCGATGCCCGACAGGACATAAAACAGGCTGGCGTCCCCGGCGCTAACGCCTAGCATCTTTGCGCCAGTAGCCATTCCACCGTAATAACCGCCGGAGGATCCTCCGGTGCCTGCTATCACTCCGGCCACAAAAGTTCCGTGACCCATCGTCAAATCGCTGTTCAACATTCCTTCTGCGATTAACGGATACACGAAGCCTGGGGCGCTTCCTTGAAAGTCGAGCGCTCTCACGTTCCCGGCTGTCTGTGAAGCCAGGTCTGGGTGGCTGAAGTCAATCCCCGTGTCCAGGACCGCAACCGTCACGCCTTTGCCGGAAAGGGGGAGGCCCATGTTGCGAGCGGTCAGCGAAGCATCGGTGACCGCTAACGACTGACCGGTCATACCTCGGGTGTCGTGAGTAAAAAACTCAAAAGTCTTGTTTGAATAGAGTGAACGGACAGATGGCAGGGCCGAAATAGTCGCGACTTGATGCTTGGTCGCGTTGATCAATACCATCGGCAGGTTATGAAACCGCGTGCCTCCGACTACTCCGGCGGCGCGGAGAGCGTCGAGATCGTTTTCGGTGGGCATTCGATGAAAGATTACAAAGACATTGATGGCGCTCGAATCCGGCAACACGTTGAGGAGCAGTGCCAGCTCAGGATCGAGACTCCGCAGTCCCTCTGAATCCGCTCCCGTAAGCACCAGCCCGTCGGAACCCGGATAGGTAATGGAATCCGCTCCTGTGAGTACCAGCCCGTCAGCCCCGGTAAGCACCAACCCGTCCGCCCCGGTCAGCACCAGCCCGTCAGCGCCGGTCAACACCAGTCCGTCTGCCCCGGTCAACACCAGACCGTCAGCGCCGGTCAAGACAAGCCCTTGCCCGGCTACGAAGGTAATTCCAGCAAATGCACTGAGTCCAGGGTTTAAGAGCAGGAATAGACAGAAGAGAACGGCCAAGCCTGGGGAGGTGATTCGTCTCATTTTTTTAGCTCCATCGCTGTGTTTTTTGTTCTTTTTGCGACGCGTACAGTATATTCCCCCACCTTGAACAAACCTTGAATGCCAACCCTGTAACTCCTGTCCGCTGCGGTCTCGAGTCCGAAAATGCTGACGACATCGGCGTTCTTTCACGCTTGGAAAAGCTGATTCTTTTGATTCGCGTGGTGTTTCCGGCAGCGAGTGGGTGATGGTGCCTGAAGAGAATGCGTACTGGAAGGATACACGACTGGGGTAGAACCACGTAAAAAGGTTCGAGAACCGAGAGCAAACGCCACTTCTCACAAGTGAATATTTGCAGGACTCTACGCATTTTCAATCATTTGACCCACTGAACGAGCCGGATAAGGGCAACCTCAATGCCAGTTTTGTTGAACGGAAGCCGATTTAGTTGAAGAAGAAAGGTGGGCTTCTGGTAACCGCGTAGCGGTGTCCTATCGGTAGCTTGCGTGGGTTGGGCGCTACCCCCTATTTGATCAATGCTTCGTATTTCGCAACCGTAGCCGGGAGTGGAGCGACGCCCAACTCGCTTCTAAGAAGTTTGCGCAACCGATCAAACTGATCTATCGCTGCGGCTCGGTTGCCCATACCAACATATGCTTCCATGACCTGGCAGTGTGCGTCTTCTCGATAGGGATCGCGTTGCAATATCCTCTGCCCATATCTGACAACACGTTCGTGATCGCCTCGGGCCCCGTAAAAACCGGCCAGATCCTTGAGCGCTTCCAAATAAAGATCGCGGTAATAACTCCGCAGCTCCTCGACCCAGTCGTCATAAAGCTCTTCGAGAAAGTCTCCCCGATAAAGTCCAACTGCATCTACGGTCGTTTGGGCAGCGCCTTCCTCATCACCGTTCTGGCGCTTCCTTCTCGCTTCAGCGATCAGGAGCTCGAACTCTTCGGTATCAATCTGGTAACGGTATTGAGGGTTTAGCAGATATGCACCTTCACGATACTGAATAAAATCCTTTTTTATAACCTGACCGAGATTCAGTGCCTTCCGCGCGTGCGAAATCATCGGGTGGAAGTTCTTCGAGATCGTGTCGGCGTCGGCGTCCGGCCAGAAGAGCTCCACCAGCGAGTCCTTGGTCGCGCGGTGGTTTCTTCGTGAAGCGATGTAACACAGAATGTGTAGCGACTTCGATAAACGCCAGGCGTCATCGGGCGAACGTTCCGACGGGTGACGGTAGACCTCGATTGGGCCAAGCATATTCAAAGCGAGGTCGAAATTAGGCCGCTCGATTATGGTTCTGAATTGGGGTTGTTCGGCGGTAGCAGTAGCACCTTGCGTCGCCGCCGGTGTTCCCAAATCCGCTTTCGTGACGTCTGCGGGCACCAAACGGTTCAGGTACTCTTTGGCGCAGCCGGCATCGATCGCCGCTTGAAACAACGCCGGCGCCTGGGCGGCCTCTGTTGACAGCCAGTGCGAATAATCGAAGCGGAGCGATAACTCCACCGCGAGAGCAAGCTGCGCCAGCGCCTCACTGGACCTGCCCGTATCCCAAAACAACCGCGCAAGCGATGTAACAGCCCGAACCTCAAAGTAGTGCAGGTTGTGGTCGTGGGTCAGCCGCGCCGCTTCCTCGAGGGAAGTTTGCGCGGCTTCCGTTCGGCCTGCCGCCATTTCGATCCGCCCCCGGGTAATGAGCGCGGTTGAGCGCTCGGCGGCGGAACCCTCGCGCCGAGACTGGTAATAAACCTCCGCGTCTTGCTCGGCCGCCGAGATCTGCCCCATCTGAAGAAACAGCGTCGCACGCTCGTCCAGCAGCTCGCGATCACTCAGCGAAAGCCCCGCTTCACGATAGGCTCGAGCGGCTTCATCGTAAAAATCGAGGGCCTTGCCGTAATCGTCACGCTCGCGATAGAGGTTGCCGAACGCCTCGAGAGTTTCGGCGGTCGACGTCAGCAGGTTAAACATCCGACAGCGTTCGAGCGCCATCTCCAGGTGTAATTCCGCTTCATCGAACCGGCCCTGAGCTGTTTTTAGCCGAGCGAGGTTCAGATGCGCGATGGCCTGCTGCGGAAACGGCGCGTTCTGCTCCCGGGTTGACTCATTTTCGGAGCCATCAGGGCGAACCTCGATCATCTGGCTGATCCAGTGTATTGCTTCATTCAGGTCGCCCTCCATTGAATAAGGCAGTCCGAGGTTATGCAACACAATTCGAGCAAAGCGATCGTCACCCGCTTCGCGTGCCTCGTCCAGAGCCGCCCGCCAGCTCTCAATTGCGCCGCTGGTGTCGTGGGATGATCTGAACCGGCAAAGCCCAATGACGTTGAAGCAGCGAGCACGGAGGAAGTGAAGATCCGGGGCCGCCTCAATTGCCGATGAGGCCAGCTGGACCGCCTCATCAAGATCCCCGGCGCGGCGAGCTATGTATGCTTTGCCTCGAAGCGACTCCGCTTCCACGTCCCGGTCCCCTGATTCCCGAGCTAGCGGCGCCGCCCGGTCGTACAGCGCGAGCGCGAGCGCCCGGTCGCCTTCGATCATCGCGACATCGGCCCGCGCAATAAGGCCACGAGGTCGCTCAACAAAGGAATCACTTGGAACGCACTCGAACGCGCGTTTGATGACCTCGAACCGCCCGAGTCTGACCAGCGCCGCCCCGTGCTCGGCAAGCAGATCCACCAACGCACCGATTGCCGAGGCTTCAGAATAGTGGTGAACCGCCAGATCCCACTGCGAAACGCTCGCGAAATAATCGGCGCACTGCCGGTGCAGTTGTTTGACAACATCCGCGCCCATCTCATTGGATAGCCACCGGCGGAGGAAGCTCCGGAACAATGGGTGCAGCCTATATTCTTCTTCATTACCCGATTCATAGGTGTGCGTAACAAAAACATTTTGTCTCGCCAGGGCTCGCAGACCGGTTCGGTAATCGGCCCCGCCAAAAATCCGCTCGCACACATCGGTCGAGATGCGCTCAAACATCGAAAGTCGAGCCAACATCAACCGCATTTCCGGCGGTTCTGACTGAAGCACCTCATCGGCAAAGTAATCGAAAATGTCGATCTCGGATTGTTGCAGCGCGCTTACAGCCTCCGCTTTGCTTATCAGGTTCGGATCCTGATCGGTTACTCGCTCAATCGACTGTTGAATCAACTGGAGCCCGGTGATCCATCCTTCCGTCTTTTCGTAGAACTGGTTGATCACATCGGGCGGGAGCGTGCGTTGAAAAGTCTCTTCGAAAAGCTTGTTGACTTCTTCGGGTTCAAACAAAAGATCCTGGCGATCGATGATTCCAACCAGGCCTTTGCTTCGCAGACGGCTCACCGACAGGTTGGGCATGGTTCGGCTCATCAGGATGATGTGAAGCACATCGGGTAAATACTGGACCAACCGGTCCACTGCGATTCCGATTGCGGTCGATTTGTCGGCGTGATGAAAATCATCCATCACCAGGATGGTCTTTTGTTCGATCTGCTCGCTGACTTCAGTAACGAAGACATCGGCTAGTTGATCTGCCTGCGATGAGAGGTCTTCGGTCGCCCTAATAAAACCCAGCACCGCCTGGCCGAAATCAGGATAGAAACGCTGCAGACCATAGACCAGATATCCGAAGAAAACACCGAGGTCCTCATCGGACGGATCGATTTGATACCAGACAAACCTGGTGTTGCACGATGGAACGAAGTCGGCAACCAGGGTCGTCTTGCCGCACCCTGCGTTTGCGCAGACAATCGTAGCCGGCCCGTCGAGATATGACTTCATTCGCGCCATCAGACGCGGGCGAGGCAAGACCTGCCTGCCAATGCGCGGCGGCAGGAGTTTGGTCTTTAAGAAGAGCTGGGGTAACATATGCGGCTCAAGCTAGTAGCTTCGTAGAGAGTTCCGCAGCAGCATTTTGCTTCGTTCTTTTGGATCACATACCGCCGGGGGGTCGCGCTTGACCAACGGCCCGACAGACAGCTCGTAAACCGCGCCACAAGTCTACAATAACCGTTCGTCTACTAGTAGCTGATTTAGAGGAAATCGCGCCTCGTGTGCTACTACGGCGGACATATTTCTGCGAGCGACAGCTTAAGAGAAAATTCTTGACAAGCAAGACGGCTTTAACTAGACTGTGACCCGTCTTACGGAGCGGGCAGTAAAACGAGAACTCTGACCCGCCGGAACGGTCCCTTAAAACCTCGTATCGATACTCTGCAAACCCGCAGCATTTGTTGAGCCGGACCAAGCAGCGAAGATCAAACAGTGGGATGTTTGAGGCTGACTGACCCTGGCGCCGCACGCACAGGCTAATTGTCTTCAGTCAGCGTTCGAGTTCAGAAAACCGTCACAAGCGAGTCTTTCATTAGTCCATGTCGCCTTCGTTTCAGGCCGGCTGTCCCCGGTCTTGAGGCTCCAGGAGGAACAGCGATATGCGATCCTACTCAGCCCTTCGGTTCCGTGTCTCGATCATCTTTTCTCTAACTCTTCTAGTGGGCTTCGCGTCTCTCCAACCCGAGCAGACTGCGGTATCAGCTCAGCGAGCCTTTGGCGATTCAGGAGAAGAGGTACGAACTAACGCCTCCTTCGCCCAGCCCTCGGCGCGCCCGATGCCCGGTGACACCGGGCTCGATGCCAGTAGGTCGCGTCTGGCTGCGCAAGAGAGGCGCCGGAGCGGCTTCGCCGGCATAAAGCCGGGGCCCGAAGGAGCGGTGAGAAAGGTCTCGCTGACGTCCGGTCCGCTTTCGTTTGCGGTAAACGCGAATCTACCAGCGAAGAGCCTCGGGACGGGAACACCTACGACCATCGCAGCTCCGCCGCCGCCCGCTCCTGCTGACTTTTACCTGCACGGTACCGGTCCTAATGAGAATCCTCCCACTCTATTCCTGGATACCACATCCCCGGCCGCGGCCACCGCAAAATTCAAGGATTCTTCCTCCATTAACTTTAACGGTGGAAATCTATGGAAAGAGGTCGGCACCTGGACGGCTCAATCGTCGCTCACTTCCGGGACTCTTAGCGCTTTGAGCGATCTTCACGTGTGGGTTGGACTGAAGAACAGCGACGACCAAGGCACGAATTTTGACCTGCGCGCTGAGATCTACCGGAACGGGGTCTTGCTCTCATCCGGCGCGACCCTCTGCGTTACAGGAGTGACCAGAAACGCGAATAACGCAAAGGAAGTCACCGTCGCGTTCACGCCGTTCTCGCCGGCTACGTTCAACGGCTCCACTGATCTTCTGTCAGTGAAAATACTGACGAGGATCGGTACAAATGCAGCAGGAGCTATGTGCGGCGGGCACAGTAACGCCGTCGGTCTTCGTTTGTATTTCGACGCTGGCGACCGCGCCTCCAGGTTCAACGCGACCCTCGGCCCGTCGAACGTTGCGCCGCCTACGATCACTGCCGCAGTGACGCCTGCCCCGAACGCGGCTGGATGGCATAACGCTAATCCCACCGTCACCTTTACTTGCGCGCCCGGGGGCAACCCCCTCACTTCTTGCACGGCTCCGGTGATTGTCACAACTGAAACGACCGGCCAGAGCGTTGTGGGAACGGCGGTGGACAATGCGGGGAACACAGCAACGGCGTCCGCGACAGTAAAGCTCGACAAGACGCCGCCTGTCCTTAATGTCACTTCTCCTGCTAATGGGTTGACGGTCTTCACTGGGTCTGTAACTCTCGGCGGAACTGTTGTGGACCCGCTCTCGGGAATTGCCGGCGTGACCTGCAACGGAGCGCCCGCAACACTCAACGGAGACAGCTTTAGTTGTGGAGTGACGCTGACATCCGGCGCGAACACGATAATCGCGGTAGCGACCGACATTGCCGGAAACACCAGTACGTCGAGCCTATCCCTGACCTACAGGCGCGCTCCGATCGTAACGATCACCTCGCCCGCCAATCTGAGTTACCTGAACATCAGTCCGACTACGGTCACTGGAACGGTGGACGACGCTTCCGCGACTGTCACCGTCAACTCCGTTCCAGCCGCGGTAGTGAACGGCAGCTTCAGCCTGGCGCTCCCGTTGGCTGAAGGGCCGAACGTCGTCACCGCCAGCGCCGTCTCGAGCAACGGGGCGATCGGGACACGCAGCATCGAGGTGACACTCGATACGACACCACCTCACGTTACGATTACCTCTCCACCGGAACAGTTTGTGACCACAGATTCATCGATCTCCGTCGCCGGCAACGTGAACGATATCGTTGTGGGGACTGTGAATTCCGAGCAAGCACAGGTCGTCGTCAACGGAGTTACTGCCCAGGTTGCTAACCGCACATTTCTGTCAGTCAACGTTCCCCTTGCAATGGGAACAAACGTCATCCAGGCAGTTGGACGTGACCGCGTTGGAAATGCAGCAACGACTCAAATCGTAGTGACGCGGCAGACGCCGACTCTACCGCTGATTCGGTCGATCTCGGGGAACAATCAAACGGGGGCAGTCGGGACTACGCTTCCGGCGCCGCTGGTAATTGCCGTAACAGACGCGGCTGGAATCCCGGTTCCCAACAAGCCGGTAATCTTTAAGGTCGTCCAGAACGACGGGACGGTGAATGCAGTCGGGCCGCCGGCTCCAACGGTAATCGCTACAACCGACAGTCTGGGTCAGGCGCAGGTGCAGTGGAAGTTAGGAATGCGCGCTGGGGCAGGCGGCAACTCTGTGGAAGCATACTCGGTGGGCTTCACCGGGACGGCTATCTTTACGGCGAGCGGTTCACAGGGACCCGCTGGAAAGATCGTTATCGACACCGGAAACGACCAGATCGGGGCTACCAACCAGCCGCTCGCCAAGCCATTGATTGCCGTCGTCATCGACAATGGCAGTAACCGGCTCGCAGGGGTTCCGGTAACCTTCACCGTTAAACAGGGCGGCGGCAGCTTCGCCGGCCAGCCCAGCTTTACAACCAACACTGACTCCGACGGTCGCGTCGCCGCCGCCTTAACGCTCGGCTCGCAGGAAGGTAACGCCAACAACCTTGTCGAAGCCACCTTTCCGTCAAATACGGGTTTTCCAGCCAGCTTCACGGCATCCTCTCGGGCTCCAGGCGACGTAGTTAACACGGCAATTTCGGGAGTGGTGCTGGACAACAGCAATCTGCCGATTCCCGGCGTAACGATTCGAGCCGTCCTAACCAATTTGTTGAATTCGAATAGCAGCATTCTCCAATCTGTCGCCGCGGTTCAGACCGATGCGCAGGGCCAGTTCACGATACCGCAAGCGCCAGTCGGCTTTGTGAAAGTTCTGGTTGATGGCTCGACCGCTCAGCGCGTTGGTACATACCCGACTCTCGACTACGACATCGTTACTGTGGCCGGGCGGAATAACACTCTGAGCCAGCCGATTTATTTGCTTGCTCTGAGCACCGCCAATCAGCTTTGCGTAACGGCGACGACGGGCGGGGGCACGCTCACGATGCCGGAGGCGCCGGGCTTCTCTTTGACGTTTGGCCCGGGCCAGGTGACGTTCCCGGGCGGCTCAAAAACCGGCTGCGTCAGCGTCACTGTTGTACATGGCGATAAGGTGCCGATGGTCCCAGGCTTTGGGCAACAGCCGAGATTCATCGTGACGATTCAACCAGCGGGCGCCGTATTCAATCCGCCTGCTGCGATTACGCTTCCTAACGTGGACGGTCTCCGCCCCAGGGCGGTGACGGAGATGTACTCGTTCGACCATGACATTGGGTCATTCGTCGCAATAGGGACGGGTGTTGTAAGCGATGACGGTCGGGTGATTCGCTCGAGCCCCGGCGTGGGAGTCCTCAAGGCCGGATGGCACTGCGGCGGCGATCCAAATGCAAACGGAACCGTTGCCGATTGTCCAGACTGCAAAATCTGCCAGGGAAATCAGTGTGTGACCGATCCAGCCCAGGAGGGGCGCACCTGCAGGACCCAGTCCGGCGGTGCGGGCGTCTGTAAGAACGGGGTATGCACCCCAAGCGTCAAGATCGAGGTAACTTTCGTCGATCACGATGATCCCAAGAATACCAATTTCGCTATATTACCGATGGGTAGCGCCGTCTATGGAGGGTCGGAAGAATCAACCTCAGACAAGCTGAAACTGAAAGCGGTGCTCGAGCCAGGCGCAGGCACTGTGACAACTTACACATGGAGTGTCACCGGCCCAGGATCTGGAAACTATACTCCACCTCCTCCGTCGCCCTCCGCATCGGAATGGAATGTCGGGAAGGTTGGAGCTCCACCCGGAACTCTAACCTTCAAGGTGGAAGTCGCCTTTAGCGAGGGTGGGCAGGCCCAGGACACGAGAGACGTAGAGGTTGGCGTGCGAACCGATGACACTATAGTTGTGGGTTGGATCAATCCTGCCGGAGTTACACTCCCTGGGGGTGCTTCGGCCGCGATTACCGGCTTGCTCACGACGCCGCCTGTGCCTTCATCTCTTCAATGCAATCTTTTCGTTCTGGACCTGAGTGAGAACTTCACTACACCGAATTTCATCACGCTGACTCCCACCGACAGGAGTTACGTTCTAAACTGGCTGTTCAAATTCGGGTCGAACGCCGATCCAACAACGGTGATACCGGGAGGAGACTTCCGCGATAGCGCGGGTCCGTTCACCGATGAAGGCAAGGTCTCGGCATTCATCGGTACGGCGACCAACTATAAGCTCTATAACCGATTTCAGATCAAGTACAGAGTGTCGTCTGGCGGGGGCTTTAACGGCGCGCCAACCATCCTTCATCAGGAGACAAGGATTGGAACGACGAAGAATCCATGCGGCACGGTGTTGGGATTCCTCGGCACGTTCGGCGGTCAAACCGGCCCGAACAATGGCCCGCCCCCCGCAAGCCCATCTGGTGGGGGTTCTCGGGTCTCGATGATCAATGATGGGAGTCCGGATTCGGGTGCAATCCGCGCCTTCAACACTCTAACAGGAAAAGATCTCCCTCCGGGGTCGTCGCCGGTGTTCTGGGAAAACATCGGCACCAAGATCACTTTCAGCGTGGCAAATGGCACCGCCCCCGGGTTAGTTTTGCAGCCTTACCCGACCTACTACGAGTATCGAAATGGCACCCGGGTTTCGACGAGACCACAGGCGGCTTCCCCGTTGGGAAACTTCGCGCCGAATCCATATCCGTTCGGGACAGTTATTTGTATAGGCCTGGGAGGCATTACACCGGGCGGGCGGTGTGGGGATGCCTCGTCGGCGGCGGCCGGAAGCGCGAGGGTGCCGCCGTACACAACACCATGAATAAACGAACTAACAAGATTCTCTTTGTGATTGCGGTTGTGTACATGGCGCTCGGCGTTGCGTACGCGCAGGAACCCGCACGATCCAAGCCTCTATCGTTGAAGGAGGCGATAAGTCGGGCTACCGACTCGAACCTGTCTCCGGCGGAGCGAGTGACCGGTTACGAAGCCGTCGCGTCGAGAAGCCCGGCGGAGAGAGCCGGAGCGATGCGTACCCTGGCCGGGGCCGCGGACGAGACCATAGCGGCGATGGCTGCGAGATCGATGCTGCAAGATCGGAGTCCTGATTCGGCGGAGGTAATCAGTTCGCGTATTTCCAGATGGTCCGAGCCGAATCAGCTGGCTGTGCTTCAGGAGATACAGAACGTTGGCGCCGATGACTCGCTGATACAGATTCCACGAGAAGTTGTCCGCGACAGCTTAACCCGCAAGAGCGTTGACAAGAAGCATGCAGGAGGTCTGACTGCGCTGGACGTCGCTGCAACGTTGATGACAAACAGTACGCTGGCTACCGATCGATCGATGCTTGGAACCGCTGTGCTCGCACATCCATATTCGCGCGGGCTCTGGCTCGCTATCGCCGCCCAGGAAACCATCGAGCAAAGTGAATCACGGTTGGCTGATTCAGTTTACACGGATTCGGATGTTCCGAAGCTTATCCGTGCCGCCGCGGCGGCGGCATCGGCTGCTAAGAATAAGGCCGCCGAGGAGTTTGTTACCAAAGAAATATCATCATTTCTGGCGAGGTTCTCAAACCAGATGGTTGAAGGAATGCTAAAAGACGCATATTCCAGCACGGACGCCAGGGCAAACATTGTCTACTTCCGACAGCATCTGCGGTTGCTCGGGGTGCTTCGATTTCTGCGAACCTCGTCGAGCGAAAACCTAACTTTCGACGGGTTGAGTACTCCGAATCAAGAGATTCGGATGACTCTGGGGCTGGTGGCTGCGATGCGTTGGCCCGAGCGTCTTTTGAAAGCAGAGCAAGGCGCCTTTTCGAACAGTGAACAGGAGAGCCTGCTGGTCGCTGTTTCTCTGTTGCACCCACATTTGGCAACGTTGGTAGAGACCAAAGTTGGGAGCAGCCAGTTCTCCGCAATTCGAGATCGGTTTCGGAAGTATGGACTTGTAGGCGTCTTCGGCGCGCCGGGAACAGTGGCGCAGGGCGGTTAGATCGACCCGAGATGAACAAAGTTTTAGCAACGCGCGTGGTGACCATCGGCATTGGTTTGGCTTCGGTAAGAATCGTTGCATTTTCGTTTTTGCTCTTTTGCGAATGGACCGGGCGGCAAAGTGTCGCGCTCGTGCCGCTCCTTCTGCTGCTCTATCCTGAGGCGTTGCTGTTAAGGAACGACGTCACCTGGACAGCAGCAAGAGCGATCTGGTTTGGCGGGCTCCTGCTAATCGGCAGCTTCGTGTTGGGCCTGCTCGCGGCGATGGTTGTGACTTTGGTTCGGGATTGAGGTGGAGCATGAGATCGCGAAGCAGTACTACCGAACAAATAGGCCGGAAGGGGATTCCTGCTGGAGTCCGGCTCAAGGCGAGCCAAACGATATCTCTGCGATGGCTCGTAGTATTGTCGGTCCTGACCATGTGCTTTGTTGTGAACCGGCTCGCGCTTGGCCAACAACCCTCGGTACAAACCCGGAATGAAGCCGGGCAGACCGAACAGGTTTCAGTTGGGCGGGAGGTCTCCGTTCCCAATCACCTTCAGGACGGGCAGGAGTTCTCGATACCGCTAAAGGCGCTTCTTTCTCACGGCAGGCTTCTGTTCAACGCTAACTGGACTGAGCAAGAAGGCGGGGGACGACCCCTGACCAAGGGCACCGGGCGACCGATTTCTGATCCTTCGAGACCGTTGAAAGGCGTTCGTGGGTTCAATCGCGTATCCGCGCCGGACGCCAATTCGTGTGCGGGTTGTCACAACGCTCCTTATGGGATATCCGGTGGAGGAGGTGACTTCGTCACGAACGTGTTCGTACTGGGACAACGATTCGATTTCGCCACGTTTAACCCGGCGGACACATTACCCACCGGCGGCACGATTGATGAAACCGGACAGGCGGCATCCTTACAGACGATCGGGGACCTGCGCGCGACGACGGGCATGTTCGGCGCTGGATATCTCGAGATGCTCGCCCGGCAGATGACCGAAGAGCTGCAAAAGATCCGAGATACAATTCAGCGTGGTGAGACGAAAGATCTGGTTGCAAAAGGCATTCGGTTTGGGAGGCTGACACTAACCAAAGAAGGTCTCTGGGACACTTCAAAAGTGGAGGGGTTGGGTCGCCTGAGCCTGATTTCCATTGGATCTAACAACCCGCCCAGCCTCGTGATTCGGCCGTGGCATCAGGCCAGCAATGTGGTTTCGCTCCGAGAGTTCAGCAACACGGCTTTCAACCACCATCACGGGATTCAGTCCAGCGAACGTTTCGGCCTGGAAACCGATCCCGACGGGGATGGTTTCAAGAACGAGCTCACTCGCGCGGACATCACCGCCGTGACTGTTTGGCAGGCGACGCTTCAGGTACCGGGCCGCGTCATCCCTCGCCACCCGGAGATCGAACGGGCCGTCTGGCTCGGGGAACGCTTGTTCGAGAGGATTGGCTGCGCGACTTGTCACGTTCCACGCATGCCACTCGACAAGAATGGCTGGGTTTACTCCGATCCCAATCCGTTTAACATCCCGGGCAACCTTCGAAGCGGTGAGACCCGCGATTTCAAGGTCGATCTTTCCAGCGATCTTTTGCCGGCGCCGCGTCTGCGCCCCGACGGTTCCGGCACTGTGTGGGTCGAGGCCTATACCGATTTCAAGCTTCACGATATTTGCGAACCGGATGAGGCTGAGCCGCTGGACATGAACCAGTCTCAATGGTCGAAGAAGTTCAAAGAGGGCAACCGCCGCTTTCTCACCAAACGATTGTGGGGCGCGGCAAACGAACCGCCCTTCTTTCATCACGGTCTTTTCACTACGCTGCGTCAATCGGTATTAGCGCATTCAGGCGAGGCAAAACAGTCGCGTCTCGCCTTCCAGGCGCTGGCGCCGGCGGAGCAGGATGCCGTTATCGAATTCCTTAAGACCTTGCAGGTGCTTCCTCCGGGCACGAAAGATCGGGTCGTGGATGAGAACTTCCAACCACGAACCTGGCCTCCGCAGATAGCTCAAGATCAGAGCAGGGCGAGACAAAAGAACTGACGGCGGCCCTCTAGAGTAAACGGGGGATTTCAAGCGAGGCTACACGGGTGATTTGGAGAGTATGAAAGTGATACCGGATCGATGGCGTTCCGAGCATTGAGCCGATCGAGAGGGACGTCAAATCCGAGTTGGCGGCGATGGGTAATAGCGACGCAAGGAGGCCGTAGCAATGGGAAGCAGAGCTTCGAAAACGTTGCAGATCATGTCGGTCGGCGTGCTGTTGCTTTGCACAGCCGGGTTAGGTCAAAACCTCGACGACAAGTGTACGGTTAGCGTGCTGAACCGCACCGTGCGCGTCAACGCCGACGGCTCCTGGGTGCTTCCAAACATCCCGGCTAGCTTTGGTCAAGTCAAAGCTCGAGCGACTTGCGTCAGGGACGGCGTCACAACGTCGGGCGAGTCCGCATTCTTCACCGTCCAGGCTAACGGGGCCGTTAACCTTCCTGCGATCGTGCTCGGGTCCGCGACACAGGTTCCTGCTTCCCTCAGCATTACCCCTGCGAATCCGTCCTTAACCGCCGCGGGACAGACAACCCAGCTCCTTGTTACGGCGACATACCCGGATATCTCCACTGCAAACGTCACCGCGGGCGCAACCGGCACAAACTATACGACCAGTAATTCAGCCATCGCGACCGTGAGTGCAAATGGGCTCATCACCGCGGTCGGCAGCGGCACGGTCGTCATACAAGCAACCAACGACGGCGCGTCGGGCATCGTTACGGCGTCGGTCGTCTTATCCAACGTTGATTCCGATAACGACGGAATTCCAGACGATGTCGAGATCACTTTGGGACTCGACCCGCACAACGCCGTGGATGCGCAGGAAGACTTCGACCGCGACGGACTAACCAATCTGCGCGAGTTTCAATTAGGCACTGGTCTCCGCGTCTTTGATACTGACGGTGACGGCATAGGCGATGGCCTGGAGGTGCAAACCGGGAGCAATCCTGTAGACCCGAACAGCTTTAACTTTGCGCAAACGCTGCAATCGATCCAGGCCACTCCCACAAACATCGTCTTAGTGGTGAACACCATCATCGGCGAGGCTTCACAGCAGCTCGCGGTGACCGGGAGGTTGGTTGACGGCAATGTCGTCAATCTCACGGCGAGGAGCCGAGGCACAAACTACAATTCGAGCAATCTGTCTGTGGCCAACTTTGGCGCGGTCGATGGCATGGTCTTTGCCGGAATCAATGGGGCCGCCACCATTACAGTCACCAACAACGGGTTTACCGCGCCGCCGGTGCAGGTGAACGTAAGCAGCTTCGCGCCAACGGCGCTTTCGGCATTGTCGATTCCCGGCTACGCGAACAACGTCGATGTCTCGGGAGATTTCGCTTACGTAGCGGCGGGAGCTACAGGTCTGCAGGTAGTAAGTATCTCCAACAGGCGCACGCCGGCGATAGTTGGCTCGTTGGACACTCCCGGCAATGCCAATGATGTGAGGATAGTCGGAAACCGCGCATATGTAGCTGATGGTTCGGCCGGCCTGCGGATCATTGATGTTACCAATCCCTTGAGTCCGACTCTGATCGGTTCAGTTGACACCCCTGGCGAGGCGCAGGATGTGGTCGTCTCGGGGACGCGCGCCTACATCGCCGATGGAGTATCTGGACTTCAGATCGTTGATGTCAGCAATCCGTCTGCCCCTATTGTTGTTGGGTCGGTGGATACTCCAGGAACCGCGAAAGGGGTCGACGTATCCGGCAACTTTGCGGTCGTCGCGGATGGTTCGCCATCGAGTGCAGTCAGAATCATCAACATAACCAACCCCGCAAGTCCTCAGATTGTCGGCAACCTCGCCATCCCGGGCGACGCCAAGGATCTGGTTGTTCGAAACACGGAAGCCTATGTCGCAGCATTCACCGGGGGGCTGCAGATAGTCGATTTCAGCACAGCGACCAGTCCGCGGATCATGGGAGGGCTGCCTGGAAGCAGTCCGAATGGTTTTGTACCCAGAGATGTGGAGCTGTCGGGCAGGTT
>Ga0075428_100001112_pt1 | contig 28640 bp, 20 predicted proteins | sample RhiMetdeltSRZDD2_FD_75291 | JGI IMG/M metagenome (GOLD analysis project Ga0075428, IMG submission 75291) | Populus rhizosphere microbial communities from Tennessee, USA - Rhizosphere MetaG P. deltoides SRZDD2 | ecosystem: Host-associated > Plants > Roots > Rhizosphere > Soil | place: USA... | reverse complement strand
CGCTGAGGCTGGACGGCGACATGGACGGCCACAAGATCGGCATGTCGTTGCAGCGGTTCGACCACAACAAACTCCTGCTGCTCAATCGCGGCTTCAATTTTATTCAGGAATATCCATTCAACCGCTGAAACATGGCCGACCTTCGATCCCTGGCGAGACGCGGTTGCGGCGTCGCTGTGGTGTCTAGTTTCCTGTCCTAGCGTTCCAATCAGCAATCAACCCTCAGGATTCTCTTCGGACTTGCAAAGCACGTCCGCCGGCGCTTATGCTCAGTGTGCTTACTAAGAAATCTATATATGGCACGCAGTGACGCGCTCCAGGGCTCGCTCCCGATGCTGATCCTCAAGATCCTCGCCCGGCGAGGGGCAATGCATGGCTACGCCATCACCACGCAGATCGAGACGTTCTCATCCGAGGTGCTGCGCGTCGAGGAAGGATCGCTCTACCCCGCGCTGCATCGGCTCGAAGAGTCGCGGCTGGTCAAGGCGCGATGGGCCGTGACGACGAAGAACCGCCGCGCGCGTGTCTACGAAATCACCGCGGCCGGTCGTCGCCACCTCGAGGCGGAAGAGAAGCGCTGGCGCAAGGTGACACTCGCCGTCGGGCAATTGCTTCAGCGAATCTGACGGGAGGGGAGCATGTCGCGGTGGTCCCGATTCGTGAACGTACTGCGACCGGGGCGTCTGCAGGACGAACTCGACGACGAGCAGCGCTTTCACATCGAAGCACGCGCTGACGAACTCGAGGCCGAGGGGTTGTCGCGCGCGGACGCACTCGCGCGAGCGTCGCGACAGTTCGGCAACCGCCTGATCCTGCGCGAGACCAGCCGCGACGTAAAGCTGCTTCCATGGCTCGAGTCCATCTGGCGTGATCTGCGCCTCGGCGCGCGCATGCTGCGCAAGGACGCCGGTGTGTCGGCGGCCGCCGCCATTTCACTCGCTCTGGCGATCGGCGCCTGCGTGGCAGCGTTCTCGCTGATTGATGCGTTGATCCTGCGGGAACTACCCGTCCGTGACCCAGCGCGTCTGGTCTATCTCAGTCGCGCGAGCAATAACCGAGACCTGCGGTTCAGCGCGCTGTACAGCTATCCGCTGCTCAATTGGATGCGCCAGCACGTCTCGCCACACATGGAAGTCTTCAGCATGAGCCACCAGTCCCTGAGACAGGCGATCTTGCCTGACGCCGGCGGCGTGGAGGAAAAGCTCCTGACCCAATTCGTCTCGGGGAACGCGTTCGATGTGCTTGGCGTCATGCCGGCGATCGGCCGGATGTTGCAGCCGTCGGACGATGTGACTCCAGGGGCGCACCAGGTCGCCGTCGTGAGTCATGCCTTCTGGGCCCGTCGGCTTGGCGCGGATCCAAACGTGCTCGGTGCGTGGATTCAGGTGGAGCAGCGTCCATACCAGATCGTTGGTGTCGCAGAGCCGGGATTCAGTGGCGCGCAACCCGGAGTCTTGACCGATGTCTGGCTGCCCAACATGATGTTCAACCGAGAATCCCTGGAGGCGCCAAACTGGAACTGGTTGCAAGTGTGGGGACGCCTTGCTTCGGGGGAGACACTCCAGACTGTTCAAGCGATCGCGCAAACGGCGTTCGCGAATTTCGAAGACGATGAATCTGTCGGCAAGGACGGCGCCCGAGCAGCGGGATCGAGACTGGAGCTCCGCAGTGCCGCCAGCGGGTACTCTCAGGTGCGACAGGAGTTCCAACGTCCACTCCTGACACTTGCTGCGATCGTTGGCCTCGTGCTGCTCATCGCGTGCTCCAACGTCGCCAACCTGCTGCTGGCGCGCGGCGCCGCCCGCACGCGGGAGATGGCATTGCGTGCGTCCATTGGCGCCGGCCGCGGCCGTCTGCTGCAGCAGGTTCTCATCGAATCCGCCGTACTGACTCTCACCGCAACGGCACTGGCTCTCGTGATCTCGCGCACCGCCGTCCCCTTCATCGTCCGGATGTTGACGACGAATGAGAATCCGGTTTACCTCGACACGCGCATTGACTGGCGAGTGCTCGGGTTTGTCTCGCTGGTCGGGTGTTTCACCACCGTTCTGTTTGGGATCGTGCCTGCACTACGTGCATCGGCAGCGGGGCCGGGCGAGGTCGTCGCGCTTGGCGATCGCGGTCACACAGCAAAAGCCGGCGTTGCCCGTTCTCTCGTTGCGGCTCAGGTCGCGTTCAGCCTGATGATCCTTTTTGTCGCCGCACTGCTGATGCGATCCTTCGATCGGCTGATGGCCGTGGATCTCGGCTTCCGTCCCGAACATGTGACGCTTCTCACTGTTGAAACGCGCGATCGTCTCGAACCAGAAAAAGGGCGTGAGATGGTCCGTCAGTTGTTGGATCGCATGGAGTCGCTGCCGGCAGTCGAAAGCGCGAGCCTGTCCGGCTGGGCGTTGTTCAGGGGTTATTCAAACGGCAATAACGTCGCGCTCCCGGACGGTCGACGAGCACAAACATTCCGGCTCGATGTGTCGCCCCAGTTTTTTCGAACCATGCGGATCGCCGTACTCGACGGCCGTGAGTTCGAAGCAACGGATAGCAATGCGACGAATCCGATGCCCGTCATCGTCAATGACATGTTTGTCCGCACATACTTTCATGGCGAGCGCGCCGTGGGACAGCGTCTGACGACGACCAGAGGCGGCCAGGCCTTCGCGTATCAAATCGTTGGTGTGGTTGCGGGCGCTCATGATGGGTCAGTCCGCGGTGAAATGAACCCGTTCCTCTTCACTCCGATTTCCGATCCGGCGGGCACGATTCAGATCCGCTCGCCGGTTGATCCCAAGACCCTGGCCGATCGTGTGCGACAGGAGTTACCGCGGATTCATCCGTCGCTCAGGCTCGTCGACGTCACGCTGCAAACCTCGCTGGTGGGGAACACGTTATTACGCGAGCGCCTGCTCGCCGTCCTCTCAGGGTTCTTTGCCGCGCTCGGGCTCGTCCTCGCAGCCGTGGGACTCTACGGCGTCCTTAGTTACGCCGTCATCCGCCGGACGCGCGAGATCGGGATTCGCCTTGCGCTTGGCGCGCAGGCTGGTGCCGTCGTGAGAGCCGTCGCCGGCCGGGTCGTGCTTGCGGTGATGGTCGGCGGCGTTCTCGGGCTTGCCGGCGGTCTGTATTTCGCAAGATTCGTCGAGACGCTTCTGTTTGAAATCCAGGCGGTCAGTCTTTTGAGCATCGCGCTGCCGCTGTTCTCCCTCCTGATCGTGGCCGCCGTCGCGACGTGGGCTCCTCTGCGACGCGCGATTCGGGTTGATCCGGCCGAGGCGTTGCGAAACGAGTAACGGTGGCAATCTCACTTGGCTCTAAAGCTCCGCAGCTGGACTAAGGCGGGGAAATAAGCCTCGTTGCCGCCTCTCGCGGAACGTCTTGTCGCCTGCCCGCCCGATGCGTATGATTTCCGTCTCTCCTCAACAAGTAGGTCACTAGACATGCGAATCGTCAGGATTGGAGTTGTCGTTCTGCTTCTGTCGCCGGTGACGACCGGAGCAGTGAACTTTCTGACCGAGGGCGTCGACAACGGGCGAACTGGCTGGGTGCGCGACGAGAAGATATTCACGCCCGGCAACGTGGGCAGCACGAAGCTGCACTGGAAATTGAAGCTCGAAAGCACGCCGCGCGCGATGCACAACCTGTTTGCGCCGCTCGTGGCCGAGCGTGTGACGACCGCGCAGGGCACCCGCGAACTCGCGGTTGTCGCCGGTGTCTCCGACGATCTGTTTGGCATAGACGTCGCGACCGGCCGCCAGATCTGGCACCGTCACTTTGACAGCACCCTCGCAAATCCTGGCGGGACGAACGATACATTGTGTCCGGGCGGTCAGACCGCGGTGCCGACACTAGCGGAGACTTCGCCGGGAAAGTACACCGTCTATGCGGTGTCGTGGGATGGGCGGCTGCGGCAGATCAATCTGGCAGACGGTCAGGATGTCGTCCCGGCGGAGAAGTTCGTTCCAGGGGGCGGCAAGCCATACGCGCTCAATTTGCACAACGGCGTGATCTACACCGCGACCGCTCAGGGCTGCGGCGGCCTGACGAATGCGTTCTATTCGTACGACCTCGCCTCGCGTCGCGCGAGCGCATTCATTCCAGCGGGCGGTGGCCTGTGGGGTCGTCGCGGTGCGGCGATCGCTTCGGACGGCACCGTTTATCTCGGCACCGGCGACGCGATGTTCGATCCCGTCAACAAGCGTCTTGGCAACGGCATCGTCGGCGTCAAACTCGACGAGAAAAAACAGCTGCAACTCGCCGACTACTTCGCGGCGCCCAACGCGAACTGGTTGTGGCGACGCGATCTCGACGTCAATACCACGCCGGTCGCGTTCGACTATCGAAATCGCAAGTTTCTCGTCGGCACGAGCAAGGAATGCCGGCTGTGGTTACTGGATCGTGAGGCACTTGGCGGCGAGGATCACCGAAGCAGCCTGCATACCACCCCCTTGATCTGCAATGACGCGCAGGCGTTTGACGCGCGAGGCGTCTGGGGCGCGCTGAGCGCGTGGCAGGACGAAAAAAATGTGCAGTGGGTCCTCGTACCGTTCTGGGGGCCGGTGAGCACGCAGTTCAAGGCGCCGATCGAACATGCGCGGCCCAAAGGCGGCGGGGTTGCGGCGTTCAAGCTCGAAGAGCGCGCCGGCAAATGGCAGCTGACAGCGGCATGGCTCTCGCGCGACATGGATCTGGCGGAAGAAGCGGTCATCGCCAATGGCGTCGTGTTCGCCTATGCGGCTGGCGAAGACGCGACGCAAGTGATGCCCGATCGCGGCTGGAACGAACCCGGCGGCTCGGTGTATGGCGGCGGCCTTAGCTCAGGACCGGCGCGGCGGATTCCAACCTCACGTCGCGCCGCGCTATACGCGCTCGACGCGCAGACAGGGAAGGAGCTCTGGTCGAGCGGCACGCAGATCGAATCCTGGAACCACTTCAGCGGTCTGACCGTCGCAAATGGACGTGCCTACATCGCAACGTTTGACGGCACCCTTTATTGCTTTGGTGTGGCGAAATGAGAAAACGAGTCGGTCTGGCTGCAATTCTCGCGATCGTCTTGGTCGGTGGCGTCGTGTTCACGCAACCCGGTCGCGGCGGCTCGCAATGGCTCACCGCGTTCGCCGATGCGCAGCGCACATCGTGGATCCGCGTTGACGACAAAGTGTCTGTGGCGACGATGTCGAAGCCCGGGTTCGACCGTCAGTGGAGATCCAAGCTCGATAACCAGCCGCGCGGATTGAACGGTCTCGCTCAGGGCGTGAGCGCAGCAGGGGTGACGTTGTTCGTGCCGATGACGATTGTCGCAGGCAGCTCAAACAACGTGTACGCGATCGACAACGATACAGGCTACGTCGTCTGGCAGAGGCATTTCGACGCAGTGATGCCGCCTGCGACGCCGCAGTGCCCTGGCGGTATCGCAACGGCTGCAACTCGTATCGTTCGATTGGACGCGTCCGCAACCGCGGGTTCTGCAGGATTGAGTTTCGGTCGTGGTGCGGCCGGTTACCGCAGTCTTCTGGGAGAACCTGGTGAAGGCGTGCCGCTCGAAGGACGCGGGGCGGGACCCGGTCGCGCGGGCGACGGCGGGGCAGGCGCACGCGGCGCGGGTGGCGCCCCGGGCGCCGCTCGTGGCGGCGGACCGCCCGCAGCCGGCGGCGGGCGCGGTGGTCAACAGGTCGATCGGATTCCGGGCGCGCCGCCGGTCGAACAGGGCGGCGGCTTCGGCATGTTGTTTCGACCATCCGGTGTTGCCTATGTGATTTCCAGCGACGGCATGTTGCACGTCGTCGGTCTCCCGTCGGGCAAGGACATTCAGCGGCCGGCGGCATTCCTTCCGGCCAACGCGCGCTGGTCTGCCCCGATCGCGGTCGGCACCACGTTGTATGCCGCGACGATAGGAGAATGTGCCGGCGCGCCAAGCGGAGTGTGGGCGATCGATCTCGATAGCGAGACGAAACCGGTGGTGTCCTGGAAAACAAACGGCGGCCCGGTGGTCGGGGCCGTGGCGTTCACTTCTGATAACACACTCATCGCATCGATCGGCGCCGGACGGCCGACCGGAGACGGGAAAGCAAATGCCATCGTCGCGCTCGATCCGAAGACACTGGCAGTGAAGGACTGGTTCACACAACCAACCACCGAGTTTGTGACCGGACCGACGATCATCGAACACAACGGCAAGCAAGTCGTTGCAGCGGCCACGAAAGATGGACGCGTGGTGCTGCTCGACGTCGCGTCGCTCGGTGGACAGAATCACTCGACGCCGTTGTCCGTGTCGAAGCCGATCCTCGCGAAGGGAGGTTCGGTCAACGCCGATGCGCTCGCGGCCTGGCAGCAATCTGCCGTATCCGGCGCGGCCGCACCACCCGCGGGCGCGGCATCCGCGGCATCGGGGATAGGACCGACCTGGATCCTGGTTCCAGTCTCAGGCGCATTGGCGGCAGGACTCTCGCCGACCAATGGTCCTGTTTCAGCCGGAGCCGTGGTCGCGATGAAACTGTCCGATGCTGGCGGCCTCGTTTCGCTCGAACCAGCCTGGGTCTCTCACAACCTGTCAGCGCCAGGGACGCCACTCATCGTAAACGGCGTTGTGTTCACACTCGCCTCGGGCGCCCCGACAACCCCAACCGGTCGAGGCACTGCCGCCGTGCTCCATGCGTACGACGGGGCGACCGGAAAACGCTTTTGGAACAGCGGCACGGCGATGACAGCTTTTGCCTCGCCCGGGAGTTTTTGGAGCAACGGCGGACAGGTGTACGTCGGAACCCACGACGCAACGCTTTACGCGTTCGGGTTCAACGACGAGCGCCGTCCAACAACCGGCCAGTGATCGACTCGCCCGCCTACGCCAAGGCTCCGGCGAGGTTCCGCCTTGGCGCCTCGCGCGAAGGCGGAAGCGTGGAGTAGGAATGTCAACGCTGCCTGGTGTTTTCAATGCCGCCACGTATTTTGTCGATCGGCATTTGACCGAAGGTCGTGCCGATGCGATTGCGATTGAGTGCGGCGAACGATACATCTCGTACGCGACGCTGCACGAGAACGTGAATCGCATGGGTTCTGCGTTTCGGCACGAACTGGGGGTTCGTCCCGAAGAGCGTGTCGTCCTGTTGATGCTTGATTCCCCGGAGATGGTGTACAGCTTCTTCGGCGCGATCAAGATCGGCGCCGTCCCAATTCCCACCAATACCCTATGGACCGCCGCTGATTACGAGTACGTCCTGAACGATTCACGCGCGCGCGTGATCGTTTTGAGCGCGTCGCTCCACTCGCGTGTGGCCGACGCGCTGCGCCGATGTCCGTGGGTCCAACACGTCGTCGTTGCGGACGCGGATCAAGACGATGAAACGATTGCGTTCGATGATCTGATCGAGGCGGCGGCACCTGATCTCATCGCCGCGTCAACGAGTCCCGACGCACCCGCGTTCTGGCTGTATTCCTCCGGTAGCACGGGCCAGCCGAAAGCCTGTGTCCACCTGCAGCACGATATGGTCGTCTGTGCTGACAACTACGCGCGGGGCGTGCTGGGCATTAGATCCGCGGACCGCTGCTTCAGCGTCGCCAGGCTGTTCTTTGCGTACGGTCTTGGCAACGCGATGTACTTTCCATTCTCCGTGGGTGCGACGAGCATCCTTTCGCCCGGACCGACGAGTCCGCAGGCCGTGTATAAAGTGATCGAGCAGTATCGTCCGACGCTCTTCTTCTCCGTTCCGACGCATTACGCGATGATGCTGGCGCACCACGACCCCAATCGCGAGTTCGACCTGTCGAGCATTCGATTCGCGGTGTCGGCTGGTGAGGCGCTTCCTGCTGCCGTCTTCAAGCGGTTCAAGGAACGATTCGACCTGGAGATCCTCGACGGGATCGGATCGACCGAGGTGCTGCACATCTTTATTTCAAACACCGCGAACCAGATCCGTCCTGGCTCGAGCGGTGTGCTCGTGCCGGGGTATGAAGCCAGACTCGTTGACGACAACGAAATGCCAGTCGCCATCGGCGAGATTGGCAACTTGCTGATTCGCGGTGATTCGACGTGTGCGTATTACTGGAATCGTCACGAACAGACGAAGGACACCATCGCCGGTCACTGGATTCGCACTGGCGATCACTACACTCGCGACGAGGATGGATTCTTCTGGTTTGCTGGACGTTCCGACGACATGTTGAAAGTCGGAGGGATCTGGGTCAGCCCGATCGAACTGGAGCATACGCTGCTCGAACATTCTTCCGTCCAGGCCTGTGGCGTAACTGGTCGCGCCGACCGGGATGGTTTGATCAAGCCAGTCGCGTTTGTCGTAGCAAAGGTGCCGGATCCGGGTATCGAACTCGCGGCGGAGCTGCAGCAGTTCGCGAAGGAGCGGCTGGCCGCGTACAAGCGGCCCCGCTGGATCGAGTTCGTCGACTCGCTGCCGACGACGGCGACGGGGAAGCTGCAACGGTACAAGTTGCGAGAGCTGGTGCAGTCAGCTACTTGATAACCCGCAATCCGGTCGGTGGCGTCGGCGCCATCGCTGTGGACGGATATATCGAGAGGACGCCGGCAATGTCATCCGCATCGAGTGACCGCGCCTGCTGACTGCACGTCGAGATCGAGGGATACATCGTCGCGGTGGCCACGGTCGAGTGCCCGAGTCCGAGCGCGTGTCCGAACTCGTGCGTCGCGACGTCTTCGATATAGAAGCCTCCCGAGCAGCCGCTCGATCCGGTGAAGAACAGAAAGTTCGCGTCCCAGAACACGATGTCGGCATCGATCATTCGTGTCCCTGAGAACCAGCTATACGTCGTCGCCAAGGCGGAGCCGCTCGACGCATTCCGGAACATGATCAGGTTGATGCCGTCGTTGGTATTCGTTGCCTGCGTACTGAAACCGGCAAAGGCGAATGCGAACGATGCTCCTGACTGCTGTGGCCACGCACTGGCCGCGGTTCGGATCGCTGGCTCGATTGCCGCCGTTGCGACGTCCATGTTCGCGGTATTGATGTAGTACGGAACCACTGGCTGCGGCCAACTGTAGCCAAGGACGCCGTACGCGCCGACACGGCCGGGCGCGATCGTCGCAATCGCGATCAATGCTGTGACGGTTGCGAGAAGCGGTTTGATGTTCACGGTTGGCGCGACGCTCCTGCGCGAATTTCCCGACGGACCTGATCGAGCGTCATGCCGCTTCCACGGACGCGCCCGGCATTATCAAGCTTCTGCAGTCCAAGTCCTCTTCGGTGTGGAATCAGTCCACCTCGCCGATTGTGTTGGACATAAAAGACCGCGCGATCGCCGGGCACAAACGTGTCGAGATCCGAAACGCGAAGCGTGAGGCTGCCGATCGTGCCTCCTTCGACCTCGACGTCGATCGCTGGTTGCGACGATCCCTTCAAACTCTCGTCGACGATCACGTGGAGCACGGAAACGATCAGTCGATCGCCGAAGTCGTTCTCGCGCCAGACCGGTGTCACCAAAGAGACACGTCCGACGACGACCTGTTCGGCTCCTCGAGCGCGATCCGCTACGGGTACTGGCTGCTGAGCCGTCGCGACTGATGGTACCGCTGCGAAACTCAGAACAGCGGCCATCGCAGCGCGAAGGCAGGCCTGGACCTGACCTGGAGGCATTCCAGGGGCATGGTCAATTTCAATGCCGACCGCGCAGGTTGACCTGAGATTTCTAAACGCTGGAACGGCAGGGGTTATCGCGCCGTCGCTCCATCCCGTGCGCCGGCGGCCGTAGCAGCTTTTGACGGCGGCTTACACTTTTTTCCTGGTCGGCTCGAGTAGCGGGTTCCTACGATTGCACGGGTCGCGTGACTCCCAGCTTCGCCATCCGTGTCTCGAGCGTCGTGGGCTTCAATCCGAGTCGTTCGGCTGCGCCACCGGCGCCGCGGATCCGCCAGTTCGTACTCTGGAGCGTCGCGCGAATATGTTCGATCTGTACATTCCTGAGAGTCAGTGACGGCTGGAACTGCCGCGCCGCCTTCGGCTGCGGCATCGCCACCGTCAACTGGGGACCCTTGGCGAGGATGACCGCACGTTCGATGACATTTCGCAGCTCGCGCACATTGCCGGGCCAGTGATAACGCTGCATCTGCTGGATTGACTCGACAGAAATCGCGTCAATGGACTTGTCGAGGGATTTCGAGAATTCGTGGATGAACTGCCACGCAAGTGGACCAATGTCCTCTATCCGGTCGCGGAGAGGCGGGATCTCGATCGGAAACACGTTCAACCGGTAGTACAAGTCCTCGCGGAATCTTCCGTCGGCGACGGCCTTTTCGAGGTCTCGGTTGGTGGCGGCGATGATCCGCACGTCAACTTTGACCGGCTGCGTACTGCCCAACCGTTCAATAACGTGATCCTGAAGAACTCGAAGCAGCTTGACCTGCACATCGGCCGATAGCTCACCGATCTCGTCGAGAAACAATGTTGATTGATTAGCCGCCTCGAATCGTCCGAGCTGGCGGCCGACCGCGCCGGTGTAGGCACCGCGCTCGTGGCCGAAGAGTTCGCTTTCGATCAGCGTGGTCGGGATCGCGGCGCAGCTCACACGAATCATCGGGCGATGACGGCGTGGACTCAACTCGTGAATCGTGTTGGCCAGGACTTCCTTCCCCACGCCCGTTTCGCCGAGCAGGAGCACCGTCGAGGGCAGCGGGGCAACCTGTTCGGCCTGCTGAAGCGCGCGTCGAATTGCCGGCGACTCCCAAACGTTTTCACTCGTGGCCGGAGACCGCACATCGGTCGTCTTCCGCGCCGATATGTCGTGCACGCGGCGGAACGTGTGAGCGGACGCGCCCCAAGGCATCCGGTCGGACGGATCGTTGACCATGAGTTCGCTACCTCGTGCAAACATCAGCGTGCCCCTTCCTGTCCGTGATGGTTTCGGCCGATCTCCGCATCGCGCTGCGGAGCGTTTCCGAGGGGACTTCTCCGAAAGCTTCCTTGTAGGTCGCGGCGAAGCGTCCAAGTTCGTAGAACCCGTATCTGGTCGCTGCGCCCGTGACATTGATGGACGCCGACTTGCTGCCGCTCAAGATGCTGTGCACGTGCTTCAACCGCTCCGCCACCATCCACTGTTTAGGACTCATGCCGTGGACGCAATAGAACGCGTCACGAAGGCCTCGTTCGCTGATACGGGCGATGCGACTGAGTGTGGAGACGCGCGTCGGCAGATCGATATGCGCGCGAAGGTACGCTTCGACTCGTTCCACGGTCTCACGGCGCGATCTCGTCGCCCCGGAGCGGCTGGTGTGCGTTTTCGGGTCGTGTCCCATGGCTGAATACCCTACGACTCACGCAAAACCGCGAGAACTGATGGATCTGACAGGGTCGACTGGCAAAACTGACAGGTAGGCGCGGAACCTTTACTAGGGCCCCCCCAATCTGACAAGATCAAGGCCCATCGCATCGCATTCTGGTCGGGGAGGCACTCATTTGAAGGCGTTCGTGGTCGTCGCCTTGCTCGTTGGCGGCCCGACAGCCGCATCCGCCCAGCCGGCAATCGCTGGTCTGGTTAGAAATCCCGCCGGCGAGGTGTTGCCGGGTGTGCTCGTCGAAGCCAGCAGCCCCGCTCTCATCGAGACGACGCGCTCGGTGGTCACGGATGGAAACGGTCGCTACCGCATCGAAGATCTCCGGCCAGGCACTTACAAAGTACGGTTCTCGCTCGCCGGCTGGACCCCTTTTGAACAGAACGGCATCGAACTCAGTGGCTCGCTCACGGCAACGGTCAACGCGCAGCTAGGTGTCCTGGGACTGACCGACACAATTACTGTCACGGCCGAGACTCCGCTTGTCGACGTTCATGCCCCGCGCAGCGAAGTGACGCTGAGCGGCGAGGTCGTCAAATCCGTTCCCACGATTCGCACCTACAACGCGCTCGTTGGACTGATCCCTGGCGTGGTGACGAACGTCAACGATGTCATAACCTCCACGCAGACGACCTCCTTTCCAATTCACGGCGGGCGTACGAACGAAGGTCGCCTTCTCGTTGATGGACTCAACGTCGGCAGCCCACCGTCCGGAAATTCAGCGACCAGCTATGTGGTGGATGTTGGAGATGCGCAGGAAGTCACGTTTGCCGCCGGTGGCCTCGGCGAAACGGAGACCGGCGGGCTCCTGATGAACATCATTCCCAAGGCCGGAGGCAACACGACCACCGGGTCGTTCTTCGCCAGCGGCACGGGGGAACGTTTACAGTCGAACAACCTGACACCGGAACTCGAGCGTCAGGGACTGGTCTCGACTCCTTTAAGGAAGGTCTACGATTTTTCAGGCACCCTCGGGGGCCCGATTGCCCGCAGCCGCGCCTGGTATTTCGTCAACGGCCACACCGGCGGCAATACGAAGCCAAGTGCCAACGTTTACTACAACTTGAGTGCGGGCGATCCCGCGAAATGGCTTTACGCGCCCGATCCGACGCGCCGCGAGTACTCGGATCGAACCTTTGAAAACGCGAGCGCCCGGCTGACGTGGCAGGTAACGCCGCGGAACAAGATCGGTGCGTTCTGGGATGCGCAGGCGCTCTGTCGGACCTGTACCGGCGCGACACCTGGTCTGGCGGAGCCGCAGCGGATCACCCCAGAGGCCGTCGGTGTCCTGGGCCGACCGTTGCACGTGACGCAGGCGACCTGGGTTTCTCCCGTGAACAACACGTTGCTTTTGGAAGCGGCATTCAGCGGTACCTACTTCGGTGTCGGCAACTTCGAACGCGAACCCAACCCGACGCGCGATCTGATCCGCGTCGCCGAGCAATGCGCAAGTGGCTGCGCGTTGAATGGCAACATCCCAGGGCTGGTGTATCGATCGCAGGACTACAGCGTCGCGCACACAGGATCGTACTTGTGGAAAGGCTCCGCGTCGTACGTGACCGGCACGCACAGCTTGAAAATCGGGTATCAGCACACCTTCATGACCGACGACCGGACGTGGATGACGAACAATCAGAATTTGACGTACCGGTTCAACAACGGTCAGCCGAATCAGTTGACGCAATCGATTTCTCCGTGGGTCAACAACGCCCGCGCCGCCTGGGATGGCGTGTTCGTTCAGGAGCAGTGGACGCACGATCGCGTGACACTGCAAGGGGCGCTGCGTTTCGATCGCGCGCGCAGCTGGTTCCCGGCGCAGACGGAAGGGCCTTCGCGGTTTCTGCCGACGGCCATCCTGATTCCCGAAACCCGTGGCGTCGACAGTTACAAGGACATCACCCCCAGGCTCGGCGCCGCCGTGGATCTCTTCGGCGATGGCCGGACCGCCCTGAAGATCAACTTCGGCAAGTATCTCGAGGGCGTAGGCATCTCCGGTAACTACGCGAACACGAATCCTTCGCTGAGGATGCCGCAGACGACGAGTGTGTTCGGCACGGCAGGTGTGACGCGATCGTGGATCGACGAGAATAGCAATTTTGCGCCCGACTGTGACCTCATCAACCCTGCAGCCCAGGACCTTCGATCGAGCGGTGGAGATCTTTGCGGAGTGATGTCGAACACCAACTTCGGCACGAACATTTTGACCAATGCCTTCGATCCGGGAGTCCTCAACGGGTGGGGAGTGCGGCCGTCCGATTGGACACTTGCCGTTTCGCTCGAGCATCAGATCTTTGCTCGCGCCTCGGCGAGCGTGACCTACACCCGCCGGTCCTTTCATCAGTTCTTCGCCGTCGATAACCTGCTACTGACGCGGGCCGATTTCACGTCCTTTAGTGTGACCGCGCCGCTCGACCCGCGATTGCCAGGCGGCGGCGGTTACACCATCGATGGTTTGTACGATGTCGTTCCCGACAAGGCGGGACAAGTGAGCAACCTGGTGACCGATTCGGCCAACTACGGGCGGTGGAGCCAGTATTTCAACGGCATCGATGTTGGCTTCAACGTGCGGGGGGAGCGTTTTACCGTTGCGGCCGGCACCAGCACCGGGCAGACGGTTGCGGACAATTGCGACGTCCGGGCGCATTTGCCGGAACTCTCGACGACCACTACGGGAACCAGCACGTTCGGCGCCGGGCTTAACAACTCTGGCGTGACTCCGCTCAGCCCGTACTGTCATGTGCCATATGGTGTTCTGACCCAGTTCAAGGGCCTCTCCTCGTATCTCGTGCCGAAGATCGAGGTTCAGCTCGCGGCGACTTATCAGAGCAAACCTGGTGTCATGGTGGCGGCGAACTATGCCATCCCAAACGACGTCGTGGCTCCGTCGCTCGGCCGAAACCTGTCGGGCAATGCGCAGAATGTTACCGTCAATCTTGTGCCAGCCGGCACGATGTACGGCGACCGGCTCAACGAGCTCGACCTGCGCATCGCCAAGGTGCTGAAGATCGGCGGGCCCCGTTCAACGCTTGGGCTCGAGGTTTACAATGCGCTCAACTCGAGCGCGGTGCTGGCACATAACACAGTGTATGTGCCAAATGGCCCTTGGCTGCAGCCGATGGCGGTCATGACCCCGCGTCTCTTCAAGTTCACGCTTGGCATCGACTTCTAAATGACGGCATCGAGCCGCCGGCTTTCAATCACCCGTGCGCTTTTGATTGCGACTGCGGTGCAGACGCTGGGGCTTGTCGCGCTCGGATGGGCCGACGAGCGCCAGAAACAAGTACTCGTACTCTATTCGACGAGACGAGACGCACAGATCGCAGTGCTTGGCGAGCGAGATCTGCCACAACTTCTGGACGCCAGTGTGCCTGAGGGGGTGGATTACTACTCCGAGTACATCGATCAGGTGAGATTCACACAGGCTGACTACCAGTCCGCCTTTCGCGATTTTCTGAAACGGAAGTACAAGCCACAGCGGTTCGATCTTGTGGTTGCGATGGGAGACCTCCCGCTCCAATTCGTCGAGGCGAACCGCGAGAGTCTGTTTCCCCAGTCACCGGTCGTCTTCTATTCGAACGGGCCCCCGCCGCGTCCGGTGGAAAACGCAACCGGGATCATCGTTCGAGTGAATCTCACCGGCACGCTGTCGCTGGCCACCCAGCTTCAACCGGATGTCCATCAGGTATTCGTCGTGACCGGCGCCGGGGAGGGGGACAAGATTTACGAAACCACGGCGAGATCGCAGTTCCGGGCGTTTGAACCGCAGCTGTCATTCACTTACCTGACCGGATTGCCGACGCGAGAACTCGAGGCCCGGCTCGCGTCTCTTCCAAAGCATTCGATCGTGTACTACCTGGTGGCGAATCGCGACGGCGACGGCCAGAACTTTCACCCCCTCGAGTACGTGGAACGGATCTCAGCGGCGGCCAACGCGCCGACCTATTCATGGATCGATTCGACGATCAATCGGGGCGTTGTCGGGGGCAACCTCAAGGATCTGCAACGGCAGACACACGCGGTCGGAGAGCTGGCAGTACGCGTCCTTCGTGGCGAACGCGCTGACAGTATTCCCCTCTCGTCGCCAGACTTGAACCAGGATCAGGTCGATTGGCGCCAGTTGCGCCGGTGGGGGCTCAGCGACGGGCGCCTTCCCAAGGGGACAATTGTGAGATTCCGAGAGCCCACAGCGTGGGACCGCTACAGGTTCTACATCATCGGCGCCGCTGCGGTTGTCCTGGCGCAGACGATGTTGATCGCCGGTCTGCTGGTGCAACGCGCTCGAAGACGACAGGCCGAAGAGCAGGTGCGTGCCAGCCAGGGCGAGCTACAGAAGAGCTACGCTCGCATCCACGATCTCGGCGCGCGTCTGCTCGATGCGCAGGATGTCGAGCGCGCACGCATCGCGCGCGAGCTGCACGACGATGTGAGTCAACAGATGGCGCTGCTCGAGATCGATCTGGAGTTGCTCGGTCAGGCCGTGCCAATGAGCGAGGAAGATCTTGCGCAAGAGACGCTGCGCCGGGCGCGTGACGTTGCCAAGAGCGTGCACGATCTCTCGCATCGGCTGCATCCTGCCAAGCTGCGGCTGGTCGGTCTCGTCGCGGCGCTCAATGGGCTGCAGCGTGAGTTGTCGCAACCGGACCTTGCCATTACCTTTACCCACGAGAATGTCCCCGCCACGCTGTCACCAGAGATCACGTTGTGCGTATTTCGCGTCGTTCAGGAAGCGCTGCAGAACGCGATCAAGTACAGTCGCGCGCGGCATGTTTCAGTGCATCTGTCGGGCACCCCGGCGGCACTCACCCTCCTCATCGCCGATGACGGTGTGGGGTTCGACGTCGAGAAGGGCTGGGGGAAAGGTCTGGGTCTGATCAGCATCAGTGAACGGCTGGACGCGATCGGCGGCGCCGTCCAGATCCGCTCTACGCCCGGCGCCGGTACCCGGCTCGAGATCACAATTCCTCCGCGGCCAGCGGCTGCTGCTGAGCCGGTCGCCGTTTAGCCACACACCTTTCGCTGCCGATTCTGCATAGCCGTCCGGATCATCGGACCGGTATCTTGTGTTGTCGGACAGCTGCGGCGGCGGAGGCTCACGTTGTCGAGCTCGAAACAGGAGTACATTAAGGCGCCGTTATGGGAAAGCCTCGAGTTCTCCTGGCCGACGATCACGCGCTGATTCTTGGCGCATTCGAGAAGTTGCTCGCCGGCGAGTGCGACGTTGTCGGCCAGGTTGGCGACGGTCGCGCACTCGTCGCCGCGGTCGAGACGTTGAACCCGGACGTTGTCGTGCTCGACATCTCCATGCCCCTTCTCAATGGGCTCGACGCCGGACGACAGATCAAACAGAAGTCGCGCAACGTGAAGTTGGTGTACCTGACGATGAACGAGGATCCCGATTTGGCGGCGGAAGCATTTCGAGCCGGCGCGTCCGGGTATCTCCTCAAGAGTTCGGCCGCCTCCGAGTTGACGGCGGCGATCCGCGAAGTGACGCAGGGCCGGTCCTACATTACGCCGCTCGTTGCTGAAGGCCTTGTCGAGGCGCTTCAGCAAGCACCCGATCGGAAGCCTGGAGAGGACCTTACGCCTCGTCAACGTGAAGTGTTGCAACTGCTGGCCGAGGGACGTTCGATGAAGGAGGTCGCGGCGCTGCTCAACCTGACACCGAGGACGGTTGCGTTTCACAAGTATCAAATGATGGAGCAGCTCAAGGTGAAGTCGACCGCCGAGCTCATTCAATATGCCGTTAAGCACCACATCGTCTGAGCCGGCTCGCGTGCTCCTTGTTGACGACAACGACGCGATGCTGGCGCGCGCCGCCGCCGCGCTAAGGTACTGCTGCCTCGTTGTCGGATCGGTGAAAGACAGTCGCAAGGCTCTCGACGCCGCGCTGTCGTTGAAGCCTGACGTCATCGTTCTGGACATCTCCATGCCCGGAATGAGCGGCCTCGAAGTCGCGGCTCGCCTGCGCGAGGCGGGATCGAACGCGGCATTGGTATTCCTCACCGTTCACGACGAAGAGGACATTATCCTGGCGGCGAAAGCCGCGGGCGCGATCGGCTATGTCGTGAAGCCGCGGCTTGGATCCGACTTGACGCTTGCCGTCCAGGAAGCACGCGCCGGCCGTCCATTCGTGTCGCCGCTGCGTTAGTTCAGCGGTCGCGTCCAATCTCTGTTATCCCGCGACACGAAAAAAGATCGACTGAAGCTTCAGAAATCCCCACTACACGGGTGACACTTCTCGTGCCTGCTCTAAAGTAGCGGAGGACTGAATGACAGCCAAGCTCGTGCCGCTGCGCCTCGCCTGTCGAACGCTCGTTCGATCAAAGTGGTACGCATTTGCGGCGATCGGGACGATCACGCTGACGATCGCGCTCTCAACGACGGTGTTTGCGGTCGTCGACGGCGTGCTCTTTAAACCCCTTCCATATCCTGAATCGGAGCGGATCTTCCAGGTCGTCGGAGTTTCAGACGCCGCCTCGCCGCCGGCAGTGCTGTCGTCGTCCGATCTCACGAACCTCAGCGATGCAGATTCGCGGATTAGCGTGACGGCGTTCGGCAATGGTGTGCCGCTGACGCATCCGGATCAACCCGAAGCGAACATCTGGAGCGCCCGAATTGCCCCGAATTTCTTCGACGTGCTTGGACAACGGCCGCTCGTCGGCGGGTTCACGCAGGAGGATTTCGCTGCTGTCCCAGTGCTGGGGTCTCCCCGATCCGCGATCGTCACACATTCATTCTGGCGTCTACGACTCGCGTCCGATCCGAAAGCTGTCGGACGAACCATCGACTTGGTCGGACAACGATTCTTGATCGCCGGCATTCTTCCGCACGATTTCCTATTCCCGGAGTACTACGGACGCAGGCGTCCGGACATCCTCGTGCCGTTAAACCGATCCGCGGGAGCCTTGACGGCGATTGTCAGACTCGGCGAAGGCATTTCCAGGGAGGACGCCAAGGGCAGGCTCGATGTGGCGGTGATGTCGCGGGCAGGGGACCAGGGACTGGACTCGCCACAGCGGCCCGGTCCGTTCGTCGGTGTGCAAATGCGACCGTTGAATTCTGTTCTCGGAGCGAATGAGAGGCCGTTTTTCTCGGCGGCATTTGCCGGAGCCGCCCTGCTGATTCTACTTGGCGCAATCAACATCACAGGTCTGTCGAGCGCCAGGGCGCGTGATCGACAAAGAGAGTTGGCGATCCGCATCGCTCTCGGTGCAGGACGCCGTCACCTTGTGACGGTTCTCCTGGGGGAATCGTTCGTGATCGCGGTTCTTGGAGCGGCGATCGGGATGATCCTGGCGAGTCCGCTATTGGTCACCGCGCTGAGCATCCTTCCCGAGACCCTGCTGCTGATGAAGACACCGGAAATCGACTGGCGAGTCACGACATTTGCCGTTGTCGCCGCGGTTTTGCCCGTCGTCGTCTTTGCGCTGGCGCCAGCATTTGCGGTGATGCGAGACGCGCCGGGCTATCGGCTGGCGGGAGGAACTACCTCCACCCCGAGGAGTCGTGGCTGGGGACGCGACGTCGTCCTCGCGACTGAGAGTGCTATCGGCATGCTCCTCTTAGTCGGCGGGTCGCTGATGCTCGCCAGCTTTGCGGCCTTGCGCGCCCAGGATGTCGGTCTCGATCCGAACAATCTGGCGATCGTGGATGTGAGGATGATGCAACGCACGACGGCTGAGGAAAACATGGCTCGCCAGCAGCGGGTCTTCGAGCGGCTGCGCCAGATGCCCGGTGTGGTGGACGTCGCCGCCGTCGACGCGTCGGTTTTCGATCAGCTGTTCATGGGTTCGCAGTTCAAAGCTCCCAGAGTGGTCAAGGGGTTCGACGCTGGCGATTACGCGGTTTCCGGATCCTTCTTCAAGATCGCCGGCCTACGGTTGCTGGCCGGCCGGTTTCCCACGCCGGAAGAAATCGATGCGAATCGCCCGTTGGCGGTCGTCAGTGAAGAGACGGCGCAGAAATATTGGCCGAACGAAGGCGGGGTTGGACAGGTCCTGGAATCGAAAGACCCTTCTCGAATAGTGACTGTTGTGGGCGTCGTCGAGGAGGCACGATTTGTCAGCCAAGACAATCCGAGAGGCGGCCAGATCTACATTCCTCGTGGTATGTCGCAAACGTTCAACACGGTGTACTTCTTGAAAACTGCAGCTGATCCGACTGCGGTGCTGCGAGATTTCCCACTCGTGTTGCGGCGGGACGTCCGCGACGTGGTGGTGCGGCGAGCCGAATCCCTCGACGAGGCGATCGCCAAATCGGTACGCCTGTACCGGTTTCGAACGGCGCTCTTCGCGTCATCTGCAGGAGCGGGCCTCGTGCTTCTCTCGGTGGGAATTTGGGGTCTCGTCGCAAGCGGTGTCGCGCGTCGCGTTCGCGAAATCGGCATTCGCGGCGCCCTTGGCGCGCAGCAGCGCCAACTCGTCATCATGATCGTGTTCGACTACTTGCGACCAGTGATCACGGGCGTCGCTACCGGACTGCTGGCGTCCTGGTGGACGACCCGTCTGGTAGCTCACTTCTTGTACGAGATCGACGCTCACGAACCGTTGGTGTGGATTGGATCCGTCGCTGCCTTGATCGTCGTCGCCAGCGTCGCCGCGTGGCTGCCTGCCAGGCGCGCGAGCGCTGTGAACCCCGCCGTCGTCCTCAGGAGCGACTAGAGAGCCCCTCCCCCTCAATTTGGCGCAGTGGCACTGGCCAGGGTCGATACGGGCTGTTTAGGAACAGATCTCCACAAATTCCAGGCACGTCAATCGCAGGATGTCAATCACCGCCGCGGGAACGTCGGTGATGAGCGCATCTTTCCCCTGACAGATGAACGTTGTCAGCAACACCTTCGAGACGGCGAACCATTTGCCTTCGGACTCGACGCTCGCCAAGAATCGCCCTTCCTTTCGGTCGCTCAGACCCTGACTTCTCGGAAATGCGGTCGCGCCCGTCGCGAGTGCGCGTTTCAGATCCGAGGTCACGCAATGTTCCTGCTGGGATACCGGGGGCGGAATCCCTGGCGTGACCTTCCTGAACGACGAACATTCGCGCGCTGTGGAGGCCAGATGCATTCAGCGCATCGCCGTGGCTCGCGCGCGCGTCGAGGGCGGTCATCAGTCGGCTGAAGATATTTGCGGCCCATTCCGTCGAATGTTCGAATCGTGCGCGTTCCGCGCTGTGACGTGGAAGCGCCTCCCACCCTCGCGCCGTCGAGAGTTTGCCTGCGAGTAGGGTCGACGTGTGATGCATCCTCTCTCAACTGCGCTGCGAGACCGGCAATCAACTCGCGATACTTCGACAGAATCTGAAGATGGCTGCTGCCATACGAGGTGTATGCCGCGCGGCCATCTTCACGCTCGATGAACACTTCCTCGATCATCGTCGCCGGTCCGAGGACATCCAACCGAGTCAGCAGCAACCCTCGATCGGCGGAGAGGCCTTGCAGGATCGCGTCCGAGAGCGTCCGCCGATTATCCTGGGCATCGGTCGCACACGCATTCTTGTACGCCTCGAGCAACGGGACGAGATCGCGAAGCAATGCGCCGGCGCGATGGATCTCCAACCGTTCGTCGTCTTCGAACGATCGAGAGATGTGGTCGGCGATGATGAAGTACGGCTGGAGGAGCCGTGTCAGTGGGCCTTGGGCCGTCGGTAATAACCAGCGAGCGGTGTGCATGAACACATTTGCGCCAGATTGCCCGTTAAGACGGTCGAGCAGATCCTGGATTTCGCGCAGTCGCGTCTGCCTTGCACGTTCAGCAGACGGCGCTCTATTTCGTCGACAATATGTCGGCTCTGATCCAGAAATCTCTCGAGCAGAGTGATGTGAGCAGAGAAAGAGAATTCCACGTAAAATGACATCCCGAATCGAAGCGTACCCACGGCGGCGCACCACGAGTTTCGAACGAGCCCGACGCAAGGAGCAAGCATGTCCCGTCCTTCTTATTCTGTATTGACAGCCGGTGTGATCCTCACGGTGGCGCTGCTGACGCAGGCGGTTCAGGGCGGGAGCCAGGCGCCCGGACAGGGCCCGCGGGCCGCGACGGCCCCCGCATCATCTATTACTCCCGAGCAGGCAGCTCCTTTCGTCGGCAACTGGCTGGTGACGTTGGCCATGGGAGCGAACAATTTTTCCGTCGCGGTCGCGGTTACCACAGATGCCGGGAAGGTTGCGGCAACCGTGACTTCGGACAACCAGCAAACCACCAACGTGACCGATATTTCTCTCGCCGGGAAGAGTCTCGTCCTGAAGTACGTCACGAGCATGCAAGGCACGCCGCTGTCGAACGTCATGACGCTCACGCCTGATGGTGCAGGGATGAAGGCGAACCTCGCGGTTATGGACGGCCAATACGAGATGGCCGGAACGGCGGCCAAGCAGGCGCCCGGCGCGCCAGCCCCTGCGACTGGTTTCGGTGGCGGCGGACGGGGGGCGATGACCAGCGATGCGACTGACTTCGCCCCGAAGCCTCCCTATATGGCGAGAACGCCGGAAGAAGAAGCGAAAGGCTTCATGCTGCCGACGGGATATCGGATGGAACTGGTGGCGGCCGATCCTGATGTCCTCAGTCCAACGATCATCGAGTTCGATGGCAACGGCCGCATGTATGTCGGCGAGATGATCAGTTACATGATGGACGCCAGCGCGTCACGCGAGCACGATCCGATCAGCCGGATCAGCCGCTGGGAAAGCACGAAGGGGGACGGCCGGTACGACAAGCGCACGGTGTTTGTCGATCACCTGGTCGCGCCGCGCATGATTCTGCCGCTTCAGGACGGCGTCATCCTGACAAGCGAGACGGACTCTGATGATCTCGTGAAATGGACCGACAGCAACGGCGACGGCGTCGCGGACAAGCGCGAAGTCGTTTTCACCGGCATCGGCCAGAGTGGCGACGCCAACATCGAACATCAGAAGGCGGGCCTGCTCTGGAACATGGACAACTGGATCTACACGACTTACAACCCCTTCCGCATTCGCTGGACGCCGTCAGGTTTTCTCCGCGAGCCGACCGGTCCCAACGGCGGTCAGTGGGGACTCGCGTCAGATGACGATGGAAAACCGTGGTTCGTTGATGCGGGTGGCGAACGCGGCCCGATGAACTTTCAGTACCCCATTCACTACGGCGCATTCACGCCGTGCCCGGCCGCAGGCCGAGGCGGGCGAGCTGGTGGTGCCGCGCCAGCGCCGGCGCCCACGCCCGATCCGAATTGTCCGGCGGGAATGGAGAACGGATTCGAAAAAGACTTCGCAGTGGTGTGGCCTGCGCCTGGAATTGGCGACATGCAGGGCGGCATCGGTCGTACCAGAATGCCGGCGCAGAACCTGAACCACTTTACCGCGACAACTGGACCGGCGATCTTCCGCGGCGATCGGCTGCCGGCGGACTTGAAGGGGCATCTGCTTTTCACCGAACCCGTCGGTCGTCTGGTCCGGCGCGCCGCGATCGAAAACATCGAAGGCCTGACGCAGCTGCGCAACGTGTATCCGGGCTCTGAGTTCATCAACAGCCAGGATCAGCTGTTCCGGCCGGTGAATATCAGCAATGCGCCGGACGGGACTCTCTACATCGCCGACATGTATCACGGCATCATTCAGGAGCTGCAGTGGTCCGGTCCCGGTTCGTATCTGCGCGCGAAGATCGAGCAATACCAGCTGGACAAAGTCGCGCAACACGGGCGCATCTGGCGGCTGCGCTACGACGGAAGACCGGCCGTCCCTGCGACGACCACGAACGTCGGACAGCCAGCGATTGAAGCGATCAGCCCCAACTTTGCGGCGCCGCGGATGTACAGCGAGACACCGGCGCAACTCATCGCGCATTTTTCGCATCCGAACGGCTGGTGGCGAGACACGGCGCAGCGGCTGCTCATTTTGAAGCAAGACAAGTCGGTCGTGCCGGTGCTGCAACAGCTCGTACGCTCATCGGATAACCTGGTGGCGCGCTTCCACGCCATGTGGACGCTCGAAGGCCTCGGTGCGCTCGATGCCGCGCTCGTGCGTGCGGCGATGGAAGACAAGAACCCGCGCATGCGCGTGCAGGCGATTCGCGCGAGCGAGACGTTGTACAAAGCGGGCGACAAAACGTTGGCGGGCGACTATCGCGCCTTGACGAAGGACTCGGACACCAACGTCGTCATTCAAGCGATGCTGACCGCAAATCTTTTCAAATTGCCGGACGTCACCGATCTCATCAAGGCTGCGAAGGCGTCGAACCCTGCGAAAGGGGTCGCGATCGTTGGCGATCGGCTGCTCATGCCGGCTGCGAACGCTGCCGCTGGTCGGCGCGGTGGGCCGTTCAGTCCAGACGAGGAGAAGCGCGTTCAGCAGGGAAGTGACGTGTTCAACGCCGTGTGCTTCCAGTGCCACGGATCGGATGCGATGGGTGCGGCGCTCGAAGGCGCGCCTCCGGGAACGACGATGGCGCCACCGCTTGCCGGCTCGCCGCGCGTCCAGGGGCATCGTGATTACATTATCAAGGTGTTGCTGCAAGGATTGAGCGGACCGATCGACGGGAAGACGTACCGCGATGTCATGGTGCCGATGCCCGGGACTGACGAATGGGTTGCCGGGATCGCGTCGTACGTCCGCAGCAGCTTTGGTAATACGGGAGGAATGGTGACGCCGGCCGACGTCGCCCGTGTGCGCGCCGAAACAGAGTCGCGAAAGGCGCCATGGACGGTTGCAGAGCTCGAAGCCTCGCTGCCACGCCTGCTCGATGCGCAGCAGTTCAAACTTGCGGCGAGTCATGCGCCGGCGACGGTCGCCGGGGCGGCAACGCTCCGCGGGTGGAACACTGGCGCTCCTCAAGCGCCGGGAATGTGGCTCTCAGTCGAACTGCCGCAGCCCGTCCTCGTTACCGAAATACAGTTCGAATCGACGACCCAAATGGCCGGCGGGCGCGGCGGCGGCCGCGGCGCCGCGGGCGCTCGCGGTGGGTTCGGCGGTGGTGGCGGCACACCGGTCGTCACTTATCCGCGTGGTTACGACGTCCAGGTTTCTACTGACGGCAAGACATGGGGGAACCCAGTCGCACAGGGCAAAGGCGAGGGTTCGCGAACGACGATCACGTTCCCGCCGACTCGCGCGAAGTTCATCCGAATTACGCAGACCGAGACAGTCCCGGATGCCCCCTCGTGGTCGGTGCGGAATCTGCGGATCTTTGAAGCGGTCGGAACGAAGTAGTCGAAATGCTGAACTTCAGCATTTTCAGAATCCCGGTGGCCGTTCCTGTGCAACGGCCGCCGCTCGTTCCAGCGCCATGCCTGCGCGCGCGATTGTGCCTTCATCGAACAATCGCCCGATAAGGGTCACTCCATGCGGCACGCGACGTGGCGGGGAGAATTTCGGAAGCGGATTCTTCGGATCGGGCGCCCAGTCGCTGCGTGCTTCCGACACGTCGACGAAGCCGGTCCGCAGCGTCAGTGATGGATGCCCGGTGAAGTTCGAAATGGTCAGCATCTCGTCCCGCAACGACGGGACGAGCAGGACATCCACGTGCGAGAACACGCGCGCCATTTCGACAGCAACTTTCCGTCGAAAACGATCGGCCTGCACGAAGTCGACGGCGGATAGGAACCGCGCCTGACGAAACAGATTTGGCCACGCGTCGGGGACTTGGACTTTCAATGAGTTCAGGCCGCCGCTAAGTGTCAGGTCCTCGAACGCTGCCGCCGCCTCACTGAAGAGCACCGGCATCAAGGAACTGTACGGCCAATCCGGCAGCGTGACTTCCACCGGCACCATGCCGAGCTTGCGCACTGTGTCGAGTGCTGCGCGATCGACATCGGTCGCCGGGTTCTCCTTCATCCAGGCAGGGAAGTAGCCGACGCGCAAACCGGTGGCTGGTGCGGTCGCATCGAATTCCAGGTGGCTCGCCATGCTCGACACGTCTCCGGGATCGGGACCGTCGATCGCCTTCAAGACGAGGAGGGCATCTTCGACGTTCCGCGTCATCGGCCCGAGTTTGTCGAGCGACCAGCACAACGTCATCGCGCCCGTGCGCGCCACGCGTCCGAACGTGGGGCGAAGGCCGGTAATGCCGCACCGCATTGCCGGCGCGACGATGCTGCCGCCGGTTTCGCTGCCGATCGAAAAGGCGACCAACGCCGCCGCTGTTGCCGCGCCCGGTCCGGCGCTCGATCCGGACGCGCCCTCTTCGAGCAGCCACGGGTTCATGGTCTGACCGCCGAACCAGATGTCGTTCAGCGCCAGCGCGCCGAGACTGAGTTTTGCCACCAGTACGGCGCCGGCGTCATTCAACCGCCGGATGACCGCCGAATCTACACTCGGAACACGATCGCGGAACGGCTCGGCACCATAGGTTGTCGCAATGCCGGCGGTGTCGAGGAGATCCTTGACGCCATATGGAATGCCGTGCAGCGGTCCGCGATATTTGCCCGATGCAATCTCGGCGTCGGCGCGTTTCGCCTGTACAAGCGCGAGGTCTCGCGTCAGTGTGATGACGGCGCGCAGCTTCGAGTCGAACTGCTCGATTCGCTTCAGGTAAATGTTGGTCAGCCGCTCGGAGGTGAGTGCCTTCTGTTCGATCCACCGCGACAACCGGGTGACGGGTGAGAAGGCGATGTCCGCATCGTTTGCCGGAAGCGCGATCGATTCAGCTGCGCTTCGCACGAAGTTGATCGACGCTGGCACTGCGTATCCGACTTCGAGCGCCGGATTCCATCGCGTTGCCGGAGCGATACCTGATTCAATCGCGACCTTGCGCGGACCTGTTCGCCGTTCGAGCAGCGGGGCCAAAGACCGTGGCCAGCTGGCCGCCGCAACCTGACGCTCGGCCGACGTCATCGTGACACGCGCGAGCTTTTCTGCCTCCTCGAAAGTCGACGCCGATACTGGAGGGCCCGACACGGGACCGGTGCCGAACGTCGGTGGTGCTCCCGCCGTTGTTGGCGCTGGAGGGCCAGAACCGCTCTCTTGTCCTCCACGGCATGCGGCTGCCGCAGCAAGCGCGCCCATCGGCGCGGTGATCAAAAACTTGCGGCGTGTGTTCATGGATGCTGGTATCCCTTCCACAGCCACTCGAGCGCCTGAGGCAGCGTCTGCTGCTTGACGGCGCGGTCGCAGTGTCCCGCATTGCGCGCAAACGTGAATTGATAACGGTATCCCTTCGCGGCGAGGACTTTCGCCATGTTCTCGTTGGCGACAACCCAGTCGTGCATGTTGTCGCGCATGATGTTGGGATTGAACAAATCTCGATCGCCGACCTCCATCCAGATGCGAATTGGTTTGACCGGGCTGGTCGGAATGAGACGTTCGTGGAATTCCCAGGCGCCGTGCGGCGTCTCCACACTGGGCGGCCACTGTTGATTCACGTAGGTGCCGGAATATGACAGGACGCGGTGATACAGCTCGGGGTGATACCACGCCATGATCAGGGCGGCCGCGGCTCCTGAACTGCATCCCATGGTGGCGCGCCCTTCAGGGTCCTTGGTCAGCTTCACGTTTGCCTGTTTCTCGACCAACGGGAGCACTTCGCTTTCCACGAATTCCGCGTAACGTCCCGACATCGTGTCGTACTCGAGTCCTCGTTGACTGCCCTGGGCGTCGCCACTGCCATTCCCAATCGACACGGCAATCATGACGGGCACGCGCTTCTGAGCGATCAGATTGTCGAGCGCGGTGAACAACAACTGATCTGGTCCATCGGCGCCAACAATCAGCGGCGCAGCCGTTCCTGCGACATATTGCTTCGGCACATAAACGGCGACTCGCCGTGTGTAAGGAGCCGGACGACTCGTGACGACCAGCTTTGCCGGATCATTCGGATCGGGCGTTCCGAACGTACCAGCATCACGTGCGATTCCTGGATACATCTTGCTGTCAGTGGAACTCATCGTGAAGTTGATGATGGTTCCCTGCGGCACGGCCTCCTGGACCGTCATTTCTGGCGCTGCCGGGTGAGTCGGTCCAATGATGAAGTTGCCGTCGGCGTCGATCGGGGGGACTGTCCCATCAGGCAATTCCTTTGCGGTCACGTAGCCGGGCGTATTCGGATCGCGCGTCGGCGGCGTCGGTCGTGGAGGGGGAGCCGTCGTCTGCGCCGGCGGTGTTGCGGGTGCGGGAGCCTGCGATGTGGCCTGGGCGCTTGCAGGGGAGGTGCTCGCCAGAACAATGAATGCCGCTATTGCTGCCTGTGTGCTATTCATGCCATCACCAATTCTTCCTGATTTTCCCGAAACGCGGGTATTATGTATCCACACCTGAACCCTATGGCGGAGAGCCCATCTCGATCGCTGGCTGCGACAGCGACCGTCGGCCCTGAGACCTCGTCGTCTGTCGCTCTCCTTTTGCGCGCCCAAAACGGCGACGAAGCAGCGCGCAACGAACTGTGTGCCAGGTATTTACCACGTCTGCGGCACTGGGCGCACGGCCGCCTGCCCGACTGGGCGCGCGACCATCTCGACACCGAGGACATCGTCCAGGACACACTGATGCAGTCCGTTCGGCGGCTGAATGCCTTCACCCCGGAACACGACCGGGCCTTCTGCGCATATTTGTGCGAGGCGCTGAGAAATCGATTGCGGGATGCGATGCGGCGGGCCACTCGCCGCCCACCCGCAAAGCCGCTCGAGGATGTGGCGCCTACGCTCAGTCCCTCTCCATTGGATTTGGCGGTCGGTGAGCAGACGATGCGGCGGTACGAGGAAGCTTTGAACCGCCTGCGCGAACCCGATCGGGAGCTGATTGTCGGTCGCGTCGAGTTGGGGCTTGATTACAAGGAACTGACGACGCTGATGAACAAGCCGTCGCTGACGGCAACGCGCGTGGCCGTCAGCCGCGCGCTCCTGCGACTCGCTGCGGAGATGGGCGTCGAAAGATAGTCACTCGCTAATCGCTATGGGCGCGATTCGCGGCTTCGGTGTGTGCACTACGTAGCCGATCTAAGAGACGAACGAACCCCGGGTCCCGGCGGATCGGATCGAGCATCGGATCTTTCTCAAACCACAGATAACACGGAAACCCGGTAGCGGCGGCACGTTCCAGCCATGTCAAGCTTGCGCCCGCGTCACCGAGTTGCGCCATCGCCGCTCCGAGGCTGTAAGCGATGTGGTGATCCATGTCGGGACCGCGTTCGATTGCGGCGATCCGCGCACGCGCCTGCTCGTGCATTCCGAGTGCGGCTTCGACAGACGCCAGCGACGCTTGCGCCCGAGCATCGAGAGTCTCGCCCCGCCTGATCGAGGCCAGTGTCTCTCGCGATCCTTTGCCATCGCCGACGTAGTAAAGCGCCAGGCCGAGATAGTGCGGCACTGCGGGCGAATCGGTGCGCGTCGCCAGCGCTTTCGCCTTGTCGATGGCTGATTGATATCGGCCCGAGAACAGATCGGCAGCAACGTCGAGGCGCGA
>Ga0075428_100001111_pt1 | contig 28645 bp, 29 predicted proteins | sample RhiMetdeltSRZDD2_FD_75291 | JGI IMG/M metagenome (GOLD analysis project Ga0075428, IMG submission 75291) | Populus rhizosphere microbial communities from Tennessee, USA - Rhizosphere MetaG P. deltoides SRZDD2 | ecosystem: Host-associated > Plants > Roots > Rhizosphere > Soil | place: USA... | reverse complement strand
GTCCTCGTGGTCCGCACGGAGGACGCGCCGCGGGCCCGGGCGGAGATCGAGGCGTTCCTCTCCGAGGGGCTCGAGCTCCGCCCCGGTGCGCCGGAGCCCGCTGCGCCGTCCGCGGGCGTGGATGCCGCCGTCGCTTACACGATCCTGCTCGGCGGCATGTTTCTGTTGCAGCGCGCACGGGCGTTCGGCATCGACTGGATCGCCTCGGGTGCGGCGGACGCGCGCGCGATCCGCGACGGCGCCTGGTGGCGCGCGATCACGGCGCTCGGGCTTCACTCCGACCTGGTGCACCTGGCGGGCAACCTGCTGTTCGGCGGGGTGTTCCTCGTCATGCTCTCGCAGAGCGTCGGCGCCGGGTGGGCGGCGCTCGTCTTCGTCGGCGCGGGCGGCGCGGCGAACGTGCTGAACGCCTGGGCGCAGGCCCCGTCCCACGTCTCCATCGGCGCGTCCACCGGGGTATTCGGCCTGTTGGGGGCGCAGGTGGCGTTCGACTGGTCGAGCGGGCGGCGCGCGTCGCAGAGCGCGATCCGGCGGTTCGCGCCGCTCGTCATCGGCGCCGCGCTGCTCGCCTGGATCGGCGGAGGGCCGCAGCCGGACGGGACCGGCGACTGGCCCATCTCGCGGGAGCGGATCGACGTCGGAGCGCACGTCCTCGGCTTCGCGATCGGGTCGGCGGCCGGCGGCGCGCTCGGATTCCTCCGCGGACGTCCCGCGTTCGGCCGGCGCGTCCAGGCGATTCTCGGCACGCTCGCGATCGGCACCGTGCTGCTCGCGTGGTGGCTCGCGCTCTAGGGTCGTCCGACTCGCCGCCATTCGCATCCGAGCGGTCCCTTCACTATTCTCGACAAGGGGTGTGAGCGGTGGTGTGCGATGAACCTGACGGGGAGCCATCTCAAGCGTTACCGGGAGATCGCCGGGCTCTTCTGGCGTTACGGACGCTCGGACCTGGTGCGCCAGATGGGAGCGGAAGCCGAGGTGGCGGAAGCCGGGACCGGCGGCGACGGGACGCCCGAGCGGCTCGCCGCGGATCTCGAAGCGATGGGTCCCACGTTCGTCAAGCTCGGCCAGATGCTCGCGAGCCGACCCGACCTCCTCCCCGAGCCCTACCTCCGCGCGCTCGCCCGCCTCCAGGACGATGTGAAGCCGATCCCCTACGAGGAGGTCGAGCGGATCGTCGGGGACGAGCTGGGCGTCAGGATCTCGAAGGCGTTCTCCCGCTTCGAGACCGAGCCGCTGGCGGCCGCATCGCTCGGACAGGTGCATGCCGCGGCGCTCCGGGACGGCCGCGAGGTCGTGGTCAAGGTTCAGCGCCCCAACATCCGCGGCCGGATCGCCGACGACTTCGAGGTGCTCGACCAGATCGCGGGCTTCCTGGACGCGCATACGGAGACGGGGCGGCGGTATCGTTTCCGGGCGATCCTCGAGCAGCTCCACATCACCATCCGCCAGGAGCTCGACTACGAGCTCGAGGCGCGGAACCTCGTCGCGTTCGGAGACAACCTCCGGAGCTTCGATCGCATCACCGTGCCGCAGCCGGTCCCGGCCTACAGCACGCGCTCCGTGCTCACGATGGATCACGTGCGGGGGCGAAAGATCACCTCCGTCGGCCCGCTCGGCCGGCTGGAGATCGACGGCGAGCCCCTCGCCGACGAGCTGTTCCGCGCCTATCTGAAGCAGGTCCTCGTGGACGGACTCTTCCACGCCGATCCGCATCCGGGGAACGTGTTCCTCACGGACGACCAGCGGATCGCGCTCCTCGACCTCGGGATGGTCGGCCACACCTCGCCGGACATGCAGGAGCACCTGCTGAAGCTCCTGCTCGCGATCAGCGAGGGCCAGAGCGACCTCGCCGCCGAGCTGGTGATCCGCGCCAGCGAGGCGACGGAGGACGCGAACCCGACCGAGCTTCGGCGCCTCGTCGGACAGCTGCTCGCGCCGCGCCCGGGGCAGGGGCTTAAGCACATCGACGTGGGGAAGTCGCTGCTGACCGTCACGCGCGACGCCGCCGTGAACGGATACTTCGTGCCCGCCGAGCTGACCATGCTCGGGAAGACGCTGCTGCAGCTCGAGGAGATCGGACGCATCCTCGCCCCGTCGTTCGACCCGACCCTCGCCGTACGCCGCGACGCGAGCAAGCTGATCTCCCAGCGGATGCGGAAGACCGCGACGCGCGGCAGCCTGTTCGGCCCGCTCCTCGAGATGCGCGGGCTCATGTCGCGGCTCCCGTCGCGCTTGAGCCGGATCGTGGACGCCGTCGCGAACAACGAGCTGGAGGTGAAGGTCCGCGCCGTGGACGCGAAGCTCGTGATGGAGGGGTTCCAGAAGATCGCCAACCGGATCACGACCGGGATCGTGCTCGGCGCGCTGATTCTCGGCGCGTCCCTCCTGATGCGCGTCGAGACCTCGTTCCGGATCTGGGGCTACCCCGGCCTCGCGATGCTCTGCTTCCTCGCCGCCACCGCGGGCGGAGCGTGGCTCCTCGTCAGCATCTTCGTGCAGGACCAGAAGACCCGCACGAAGTGATCAGAGAAGCTTGCGGATCTTCTCGTAGCCCTTCCGGAGCTCGTCCGCGGCGAGGTCGAGGGCCGACCCCAGCCCCCGCGCCGTGTCCTTCGCGGCGTCCTTCATCGGGGGCATCTTGGTCGCGAGGAGCTGGTTCCACTTGGCCTCGAGACGCTCCCACTCCTCCGCGGCCTCCTTCTTGCCCAGGTGCATCTTCAGCGCCAGCTCGTCCCGCTCCCGGCGCAGCTTCGCCAAGACGTCGTCCCACAGCTCTCGTTTCGGTTCTTCGGCCATGCGATCACCTCCGCGTCTCCGATTCTGCCACCGATCCATTCTCCAGCCTGGCCCGCGCCAGGCGCACCTCGACCTCGTCCCCGACCAGGTAGATGTCGTCCCCGGCCTCGAAGACGAAGTCCGAGCCGGGGTTCGCGCGCGTGCGGCCGGAGCGCTTCACCGCCATCACCGTGGCCCCCGATCGCGCGCGCACGTCCACCTCGCCGAGCGTGCGGCCGGCCGCCCAGGAGGTGTCGGCGAGCCTGTGGGTCGCCACGGGGACCTTCTCGATGACGGAGGGAAGCTCGCCCAGCGGGACCGGACGCGCCCGCAGGGGCCGGCGCCCCTCGGCGATCGCACCTTCACGGTACGAATCGAGCAGGACCTCGACGACGTTGCCGGGCATCCGCAGGCGCGAGAGGAGCTGCGCCAGCACCTCGAGGGACGCCTCGAGCTCCTCCGCCACCGCGAGCGTAGCCCCCGCGGCCTGCAGCCGGTCGGCTTCGATGCGATAGCGCGCCCTCATGATGATCGGGATCGTGCCGGAGAGCGTGCGCGCGGCGCGGACCGCGCGCTCGGAGGCGTCCGGGTCGCTCAGCACGCCGACGAGCGCCGCGGCCTCGGCGAGGCCGGCGGCGTCGAGCGCCTCGGCCGACGTCGCGTCGGCGAAGCGGATCGGCTCCCCCGCCGCGATCCCCTGCCGCACGGCGGTGCCGTTGAGATCGAGCACGACGTAGGGCGTCGCGAGGTGGCGGAGCGCTCTCGCGATGAGTCGCCCGCCGGCCCCGAATCCGAGGATGACGACGTGACCTCGCGCTCGGGGGATCTCCGCTTCGGGCTCCGCGGCCGCGGGCGAGCGCCGCCGCGCCATCCACGCGCCGATCCCCGGCGCGGCGCCGATCATCGCGGGCGTGGCGACCATCGTGAGGATCGCGGCGCCGAGCAGGATCTGCCAATCGCTGTCGGAGATCGTCCCGGCTTTCAGCCCCTCGCGCCCGAGGACGAGCGAGAACTCCCCGACGTGCGCGAGGATGACGGCGGTGGTAACCGCCACGCGGAACGGAACGCGCGCCAGGGTGAAGGCCGCGTAGGCAGCGATCGACTTCACGACCAGGATGCCGAGCGCGATCGCGACGACCGCGGGGAGCGCGCGCAGGAGCGCGGCCGGCTCGACGAGCAGGCCGACCGAGATGAAGAACAAGCTCGCGAGGATATCGCGAAGGGGTCGCACCTCGGCGTAGATCTGGTGGGAGAACTCGCTCTCGGCGAGCACGAGCCCGGCGAGGAACGCGCCGACCGCCATCGACAGGCCGAGCGCGGAGGTCGCCCACGCCGTGCCGATGCTCGCCAGCAGCACCGTGACCGAGAACGCCTCCCTGCTCGTCGTGCTGACGAGGCGCAGGAGCGCGGGCAGGGCGAGCCGGCCGATCAGGATCACACCGCACAGGACCGCGCTCAGGCGGAAGAGGATGGCCCCCGCCCCGTGGATCGCCCCCGACGGCGCCGCGAGCACCGGCGAGAGAACGATGACGCCGATGACGATCAGGTCCTGGAGCAGGAGCACGCCGATAGCCAGCCGTCCGTGGGGCCCGTGGACCTGGTTGCGTCGCGTCAGCTCCTGCACCACGACCGCGGTGCTCGAGAGCGCGATGAAGAGCGCGAAGAGGAGCAACCGGCCGGCGGGCGCCGCGGGGGAAAGGGCCAGGGCCGCCGCCGCGACGAGGGCGCCGGTGAGCCCGATCTGCAGCGCTCCGCCCACGAGGACGCCGCGCCAGAACTGGCGGAGACCGGCGATCGAGAAGTCCAGCCCGGCCATGAAGAGGAGCAGCGCGATCCCGATCTCCGCGAGGAGATCGACCTCGTCCTTGTCGCGAACGATCCCGGCGACGGAGGGCCCCGCGAGCACGCCGGCCGCGATCAGCGCGACGATCGCGGGCACGCGGAGCTTCCCGCCGACGACGAGCAGGACCACCGCGATGGCGTAGACGAAGACCAGATCGCCGAGCAGGGAGTGGGGCGGCACCGCGCTAGTCTAATCGGTCGCGCGGACCCTCACCTGTTCCAGAGCGAGCGGATCGCCTCGGGGCGGACCACGACGAGCAGCCAGACGAGGAGCGGCGCGATGTAAGTGAAGTGCAGGTCGCCCGTGAGGATCTGGTCCGCGCGCCGGAGCGCGCGCATGCCGAGCGTCCCCACTTCGAGGAGGTGGCGATCGCCGAGGCCGACGCGGCTGAATCCGTAGAGCGCCGCGACGACGATCCGGAGCGCGACGAAGACCTGGATGAGACCGAACGCCGCCGCGACGGCCCCCCATCCCCGCCTCCACGCCGCCGGCGTCGCGAGCACCAGCGCGAGCAGCGCCGCGGTCGGCGCGTACCCCTCACGCACGGAGTTGAAGCCCAGGCTCGACCCGTAGGCAGGAGCGCCGCTCACGTCGCTCCCCACCGAGATCTTCGTATCCCACATCCCGCGAGGATCGTCGGAGGGCTCGAACTTCGCGATCCGGTGGGAGCCGAAGGAGCTGAAGAAGACGTTGGCGACTCCCTGGAAGAGCGGGGGGTAGAACTTCCAGGGCGCGATCGCCATGAGCACGACGAACGAGACGACCGCGATCGCCACGAACCGGATGGCGGATCCCGGAGCGCGCATCCTACGCAGCGGCGACGCGGCGGCTCGTCCAGCTCGACCAGGCGACGGCGTACACGAGCGCCGCGATGATCAGCGCCGCGGGCCAGATGTGGACGTGCATCGCCTGGAACCAGTCCGGGACGTGCACACCCATCCAGAAGAGCGACACCAGCCGGAGGATGTTCAGGACCATGAGGAGCGCGATCCCTCCCGCGGCGCCGATCAGCTTTCGCCGGGGCTCGCCCGGAAACGCCGCGACCGCGATCGCGAGGATCGCCATCGCCTGGAGCCCGTCGCATCCCGTCTTGATCGACATCGAGAAGGTCGAGAACATCATGTCGCCCGACGTCATGACCTTCTCGCCCATGAGCCCGAGCACCTTCGCGGCGACGCGGCTGTTGAGCCCCAGATACTTCGCGAAGATCGAGCTCGGCACGACGACCGTGTAGTAGGCGATCTGGAAGAGCGTGAGCAGGCCGAGGAACGTCGCGGCGAACGTCACGATCTGGCGGTTCTGCGCCCACCAGCCCGGCGTCCCGCTGCTGCTCTCGCGCTCCTTCCCTTTGGTCCGTGAGCTCTTGCCCATGCCCCTTCCGTGCCGGACAAGATACGGGAAGCGATCCGAGCCGCCGAGAGAAATCCGATGCTCCATAACGCGCCGCTGGAGCGAAGTGCGCCAGTACGAGATCTCGATGGAACTCGGTTACGTGGCGCATCCTGCGCCATCGAGCGCTCGCACCCGTCGGAAATCCAGCGACTCGACGTCCTCGGCCGCTTGGCACATGGACTGCTCTGCGCCCCGGGATCATTCCACACATGAGGAGGTTGGAGATGAGCAGGTCGATGAAAGTTCTATTCTTGGGGCTCGTGGCGGCTCTCGTCGTCGCAGGGCCGACGCCGCTGATCGCGGGTCCTCCCGCACATCCCGGGTATCAGTTCGGCACCGCAACGACGGGGGGGACGATCGACGTCAGCACCAAGATCTCCACTCCGAGCATCACGATCATGTCCAAGCCGGGGGGCCTTGGTGCCGCGATCGTCGCCGCCGATGCGGGGCGCGTGGTTGCAGCCAAGGTGGCATCGGCGCTCTGCACCGCGGCGGACGCGAGCGCGGCGATGGTGTGCTTCTCTGGCAACAACCTCGGGGCGGAGCCCGTCGCCGGCGCGGCGCCTTGCGGCTTCATTGGCACGCCGGCGGCCCCGGCCCAACAGGTCGCCACGTGCGTCGAAACGGGTGACACGCAGCTCGCGGGGGACGGATTCACGATCACGCTGACCCCGGACGGGAACTTCAACTTCTATCTTTCGCGCTCGGGCTCAGCACAGTGGAGAGCTGGGGACGGGCTCGAGTGCGAGCAGCGCGGCGGCTGTGCCGGAACCATGTCCGGCGATCTGCTCTCCTCGCACAACCTCCGCATCGTCCCCAACGGAGTCAACGGGGTCATGACCTTCGACACCCCCGGGGCACCGGGTCCGGGCACCAATCCTTTCACGGTGAACACCACCGGCAAGACGGACCAGCAGATCCATCAAGAGATCTGCGACAAGTACGCCGCCATCGGAGTTCCCACCATCGTGCACCCACCGCCCAGTACAGGCGGTTTCATCGACCATTCGAGCGTCGATGGTGGCTATTCCCTCGAGTCGTTCAACCCTCCGAGCGTCACGCGATTCGACGTCACCATCTTGTCGGGGCAGACGGCGGTGTCGCAGGTGACCGGCTCGAACTCGGCGGCACCTGTCCCCGCTCTGAGCGAGTGGGGGATGATCATCCTGGTCGCCCTCCTGCTGCTCGGCGGGATCTGGATGATGCGTAGACGTCAGAAGTTGCAGACGACCTAGTTCGTAACATCGTTATTTGAGGAGTTGGGCGGTCGGCTTATGCTGGCCGCCCACTTTTTTTTGGTGAGTTGCGCTTCCGCAACCGTATCACTCCAAGTCGCGGATCTCGAGGCCGCACGAACGCCGTACCGGCACTCGAGAACTCCCTTGAACGATCCCTCGTGTCGTCCATAATCGGGCCACTGCCGGCATGGGGGTGCCGGGGGGGCGCGCTCTCAAAGTCAGTGTGAGGTGTGAGCGCGAAGGGGCGCGGATGAAATCGGCGCGTCAGGCGAGGAGTCGCTTCGAGCGAGCGTCGTTCGTTCGCCATCTCGCGATCTGCCTGGCGGCGCTCTCGGCGTGGGCGTTTCGCGATCAGGTCCGCGCGGGGAACGACGCCCTCTGGATCATCGGCGCGATCGTCGTCGCGAACCTGACGTTCACGATCGTCGCCGACCGTCCCGCCTGGACGCGTCTCTCGCTCGTCGCGTCCCCGGCCTTCAGCCTCGCGGGGTGGGCCGCGCTCGTGCACCTCACCGGCGGAGCGTCGTCACCGTTCGTCGCGGGGCTGGGACTCGAGATCGTGCTCTCGTCGTGGATCGGCTCCGTGCGCGGAACGCTGCTGGTCGCCGCGGGCGCCGTCGCCGCTCTGTGGGGGCAGCAGGCGACGCTCGGCATGGACGGCGCCGTGCGGCTCCTGGCGATCCAGAGCGCGTTCCTCGCGGCGACGGCGGGCGTCATGCTCCTCCTCGGGCGCCACTGGGGGCGGATGCAGGACGAGTCGGCCAGCCGCCATGCCGAGCTGATGGAGCGCTTGCTCGGGCTCGAGTCCGAGATGGAGATCGTCCGCCGCGCCGGTCCCGCCGGCGAGAACGTCGCGCGGCTCGGGCACGCGCTCAAGAACGCGGTGCACAGCCTTCGCGGCTTCGCGTCCTTGATCGTGGTGCAGGACGGCGCCCCCGCCGACGAGGCACTCGAAGGATTGCGCGCCGCCATCGATCGACTCGAGGAGATCTCCCGGATCACGCTCGGCGAGCGCCGCGTCGCGAGCGCGGAAGCGATGGTCGGCGGCGACGAGACGCGACGCGTCATCGAGGAGATGATCGAGCAGGTGTCGGTCTGTTATCCCCGCATCGGATGGCGGACGAGCATCGCGGAGCCCATGCCGGCGGTGCGGGCGGATCGCACGCTGCTGCGCGAGGCGCTCGTCGACATCGCGAAGAACGCGGCCGAAGCCATGCACGGGACCGGGGAGATCGCCGTGGAGACCGTGTCGGCCGCGGGGAGGCTCGAGATCCGGATCCGCGATCAGGGCGCTGGGTTCACCGAGGACGACCTGCGGAAGACGTTCGCTCCCGGCTTCACCACAAAACCCGGGGGAAGCGGGTTCGGCCTGTTCCTCACGCGCCGCTTCGTCGAAGCCTTCGGCGGGCGCGTCACGGTGAGCACCGCGAGCGAAGGCGGCGCCGTGTTCTCGGTCGGTCTCCTCCCCTGGAGCGGCGGACGGCCATGACGACCGCCTCGTTGCTGATCGTCGATGACGACCCGTTGGTCGCGCGCTACATGTGCCTCGCGCTGTCGCGCGAGTTCTCCGAGGTGCGGAGCGTGGGGAACGGGATCGCGGCCTTGGCGGCGATCGAGGAGCGGCTTCCGGATCTGGTGCTCTCCGACCTTCGCATGCCGTCGATGGACGGTCTGGAGCTGCTCGCGCATCTCTCGGCGCGGTGGCCGGAGCTTCCGGTCATTCTCGTGACCGTCGAGCAGGACATCGCGGTCGTGGTCGAGGCCCTGCAGCGCGGCGCGGTGAACTACCTGGTCAAGCCGGTCTCCCCCGCGGTCCTCAGCACCGCGGTCTCGAAGGCCCTCCCGCACGGGGCTGCGCCGGCGACGGAGAGGAACCCGGTCGAGATCGTCGGCCGGAGCGAGGCGATGGTGCGCGCCCGGCAGCTCGTCGCCGTCGCCGCGCGCAGCGACGCCAACGTGCTGATCACCGGGGAGACGGGAACCGGCAAGGAGCTGGTCGCGCGCGCGGTCCATCGCCTCTCGAAGGCGGCGAGCGGGCCGTTCGTCGCGCACAACTGCGCGCTGACGCCGGGCGATCTGTTCGAGAGCCAGTTCTTCGGGCATCGGCGCGGCGCCTTCACCGGCGCCGATCGGGATCAAACCGGCTTCCTCGCCGAGGCGGACGGCGGCACCCTCTTCCTGGACGAGCTGGAATGCCTGAGCCTCCCGCATCAGGCGAAGCTCCTCCGCGTTCTGGACGACGGCATCGTGCGCCCGGTGGGATCGGCGGAGTGCCGGGTCGTCTCCGTGCGCGTGCTCTCCGCGACCAACCAGGCCCCCGAGACGATGCTCGAGGACGGGACGTTGCGAGAGGACCTCTACTACCGCCTTCGCGGATTCGAGGTGCGGCTGCCGCCGCTCCGCGAGCGGCCCGGCGACGTGACCGCTCTCGCCGAGCACTTCCTGGCCGGCCGCGGGATCGTTCTGTCGCCGGAGGCCGCGACCCTGCTCGAGGCGCAGGCCTGGCCCGGAAACGTGCGGCAGCTCCGGAGCGTGCTGGAGACCGCCGCGAGCGTCGCCGCGAACGGGCTGATCACGCCGCACGAGTTGGGGCTACCGCAGGTGAAGGTCTCCAGTGTCCCTTCGGGAGCCGAGGAGGTCATGCTGCGGGAGGTCGCGCGCGGCGCCATCCTGAAGGCGCTGCAGCAATGCTCGGGGAATCGTGTCCGCGCCGCGCGGGCGCTCGGAATTCACCGCTCGACCCTGCGCCGCAAGATGGAAGAGCTCGGCATCCGGGCCTGACGGACCGCCTCGGCCACCGCCACTCCGATCAAGTACGTCCCCAGCGCCCAGACGATCCCGACGAGCGTCGCGACGACGAGGCCGGACCAGGCCCGGAACCCGCCGGTCGAGCGGACCGTGGCGATCCTCTCGACGAGATCGTCCCCGCGAAGCGTCGCTTGCAGCGGCTCCGCGCTCCAGAGCGGAAGGTTCGTGACCAGGATCGAGCCGATCTCGTAGGCGTCGCCGCCGATCGAGACGAACGGCGCGAGAGCGAACGGGATGGCGAAGCCGAAAGCGAGGGATCTCCCGGCGCCCCCCGCCGCCCGCAAGGCCCAGACTCCGGGGAACACGGTCAGCACGAACGGCGCGAGATCCGTGGCGAGATAGACGAGATCGCTCCCCCCCGTGTCGAACCCGCTCAATCGTCCCGCCTTCCCGGCGCTCGCCGCGACGAACGGGAACAGGCGCGCGAGGAGCCGCCCGCCGTACATCGGCGCGATATCGAGGCGCGTGACCTCTCCGCCGAGCGCCAGGCACCCGGCGGCATGGAGCAGCTCGTGGATCGGCACGTAGATCCACCAGCCCGCGACGAGACCGAGCGCGGTGAGCGCCAGCCCTCGCGGCCCGCTCGCGAGGCAGCGATCGAGGCCCGTCGTGACGTCGAGGAACGCGCGCGCCAGAGGTCTCAACGCCCCTCCTGGAATGGCCGAGTATACGGCGATGGATGGGCCGTGGCGGGCCCCGAGTTGCGGTCGAGACGACCGCAGGCCGGTAGGTGAAAACCCCATCGAATCCGGCGATCGCGCGGCGTAGCGTTCTCAGGACGACGGGAGGGAACAGATGCGAGGACCGTTGCGCGGCGTGCTTGCGGGAGCGGCGGCATGGAAGTGGGGCGGCGGATGCATCTCCACCGTCGTCATCTTCCTGCTCGCCTTCTGGCTGCTCGGGCACGTCAACTGTTGAGCGAAGCCACCCTCAGCTCGTTGAGGATCGCCCGGACGCCCGGCACCGAGCGAACGGCGTGCATCCGCTCGTTATTCCCCTGCCAGGTCGGCACCGTCCCGGTCAGGCGCACCGCGCCGTCCCGGACATCGACGCGGATGTTCGCGCTCTCGTTCAGGCTCACGTCGGCGAGGGCGTCCACCACCGCTCGACGGATCTCCTGATCGGCGGCGTCGGACGCATCCCGCGGGACGATCGGCGTCGCGTCGACCGCGACTGTCGTCGGCGGTATCGGCTGCATGCGCGGGCGCGACGGGGCGACGCGGCGCGCGGGCGGCCGCGGGGGAGCGACCTCGAGGAGGTTGCGCACCTCGACGACGCCGGGGACCTTGCGCACCGCGGCCTCGGCGCGCGCGCTCTCCCCCGCGGTTCGCACGTCCCCTTGCAGGATGACTCTTCCCTCGAACGTGGTGAGCTGGATGGAGCGCGATGGAACTCCCTTGGCGTGATGCAGCGCCGCCTTCGCGCTCTCCGTGATTTCCGTGTCGGGACGCGCTGCGGCCGGGGTGACGAGCGACACCAGCCCGAGCGCGATCCCCATGACGAGGAGCTTTCTCATGGGACACCTCTCATTCGAACCGTAGGCGTCCCGTGAGCCGGGCGCCATGGGGTCGAAACCCCACGGCGCCCTTCGTCGGCCCCGTGCCCCGACTAGGGGCAGCCGGGCACCGGCGTCCGCGGGAGGCCGCCGGAATCGAAACCGTACCCTCCCGACCCGCATCCGGACTGGGCGCGGATCAGGTAGTAGTAACCATCTCCCGCAGCCGGGTCCGCGCGTGTGTCCACGACGCTCGGGCTTGCGAGATTGTCGGCGATGCACGCCGCGGCCGACGTGCCGCTCGTGCGAAGACTCGAGACCGTCGCCGACGCGACGTCGTAGACCGCGCTCCCCCCGAGGGCCGTCCATGCGATCGTCGTCGACGCATGTCCCTGGACCGAGACCCCGGCGATCTCCGACAGGCTCGGGACGCCCGGCTGGCAGATCCCCCCTCCGCAGGATTCACCCGTCGTGCAGGCGTCGCCGTCGTCGCACGCGGTGCCGTTGGACTGCCCGGCGCAGGTGTCGGGGGCGCACGTGTTGGGGAGCCGGACGTTCGTCACCGCGACGTCGTCGAGGTAGAACCCCGCGAACTCGGCCCCGGGATCCGACGCGAACCGCCACCGGAAGCGAACACCGTCGCCGGGGGTGAGACCGGTCACCGGGTGGCACCGGTGCGCGTAGCCGGTGGTCGCGGCCGTCGCCCAGTCGTTGCACGAGGTCCCGCCGGCGAGCGGACCGTTGAAGCCGAACTTCGTGGTCGGATAGCCGCAGCCGTTGATCGGTGGGGCCTGCGTGCACGTGATCTGCTGCCAGTCGGTGATCGCATCCGCCGGATCGCAGCCGTCGGCCGGGGCGTTGCTGGGCGCGGCGATGTCGTTCCACGGTCCACCGTTGACCGAGTACTCCACCGCGATCGCGTCCCAGTGGTACTCGATCTGGTGCCTCTCCCAGTACTGGAGGCTCATGCTCGGCGCGGCCGCCGTGAGCGGCGGGGACTGCATCTCGGCGCAGACGTTCGAGCCGTAGATGTTCCCCGCGCCGGGACCCGCGTTGCGATAGGCGTAGGCGCCGCCGGGGGTGTGGTTCGCCCCTGCGTCGTTCGCGGTCTTCACGTAGCGCCAGGGCTTGTCGCTCGTGTCGCCCGGACCGGCCACGTTGAGCTGCAGGAACGCCGTGCCGTCGCCTCCGCCATCGGTCCACGTTCCGGGAGCGGCCTGGGTCCCCGCGCCGTACGCGGTCCCGGGCACGACGATGCCGTTGGACTCTTCGTTCCCGCCGCCGCATTCCCCGCTGTTGCCGGTGCTGTCGTCCTCGGCGCGCACCACGTAGTAGTAGGTTGTCCCGCTCGCGACGTTGTCCCGGTCGGTGTAGGAGGAGGGACCGCTGACGCATGTCGCGATCCGGTTGGCGATCGACGGGACGAAGTCGGGGACCGTCCCTCTGAAGATGCTGTATCGAACGTTCGGGGTCAGCGGGCAGCTCGACGATGCCGGCGCCCAGCTGAGCGTCACGCCGCAGTTGGACTGCTGGCTGCTGTCGCCCGCGGCGGCGCCCGCGAAGGCCGGCTTCAGATTGCAGGTCCCGGTCGCGACCGCGCTCACGCAACCGCTGGCGACGAGCGCCTGGCATTTCCCCGCGGCGTCCGTCGAGGCGATCACGCGGTAGGAGTAGTTGAGCCCGCCGAGAACCGTGGTGTCGGTGAAGCTCGTCGTGGTGCCGGCGACCGACGCCAGCGGCCGGTAGAGCCCCTCCGAGCCGCAGACGCCGTCCGCGCGCTCGATCGCGTACGCGCCCGGGGTCGGGACGATCGGCGACCAGGTCACCGTGATCTGGTTGTCCCCCGGCACGGTGGCGGTCCCGATCGCGGGCGCGACCGCGGGGCGCGAGGTGCAGCTCGTCGGAGCGCAGGTTCCCGTCGGCCAGGTCGCCGACGCGACGCGCGTGGACCAGTTCCCCGCGCTGGTGAAGTACTGGCCGACGTAGAAGAAGCTGCAGTCGTCGGTCGGGTCGACGCTCATACTGGCGTAGTCACCCCACCGGTTGTTGGTGTTGTTCGCGGTCCCCGTGACGATCGTGGTCTCGGGGACCGACATCGTTCCCGGCGGATCGGCCTTGACCCGCCCGGTGTAGCGGATGCTGTGGTTCTCGGTGCCCGCGGTCTTTCCGGTGGTGCTGTAGGCGACCAGGATGTTTTCCGCGGTGTCCATCGCGATCGACGGCATCCACCGGCTTCGTCCATTCGCTACGTCGGCGATCGTTCCCTGCTGGAACATGCAGGGGTAGGTCGGACAGGTGGCGTCGGGGGTGCCCGAGAGCCTGAGGTCGTACCACCGCACGCCCGAGACGACTCCCGAGACCGACGGGTCGACCGAGTGGCTCACGACGATCGATTCGTGATCTACCAAGTTTCGGTAGCCCGCGCGAAACATCAGCCGGTCGCCGAGCGACGACACCGTCGTGCTGGTCCCCGGCTGCGGGATGCACGAGCCGCCGCCGTTGCAAGCCCCCGCCGCGGGCGCGACCGGGACGGTGGCCTGGAGCGTCTTCACCGTGTTCGCCGGCGTCACGAAATCGACCTTCATCCGGTAGAGGAACATCGTCGAGCTGTGCAGGGAGAGGAAGACCCCGGGCGCTTTCGTCGGCGGCGGGGCGAAGCCGTCCAGATCCGCCGGCATGTGTCCGCCCTCGCTCGGATCCATGATGACCTGCCAGGTCGCGGTCGGATCGCCGGCGAGCATCTTGGTCCGGTCCATCGCCGCGAACATCGCGGCGACGTAGCTTCCGGCGCTCGAAGTGAACGCGTGGCCCATCATGTAGTACGCGTCGGACCAGACGCCGAAATGCGGATAGTCGCCGAAGCTCCCGCCGGGGACGGCGAACGCCCACCGCGCGTACGTACCCGTTGCGTTGGAGGTCGTCGAGACGGCGACGCACTGGTAGTAGACCCCCGAGGAGGCGGTCGACGTGAATTGCGAGATCAGCCAGCGGTTCGCGACCTTGTCGTAGACGACGATCGGGTCGCCGCTGTTCTGCGCCTGACACGCGCCGCCGAACCCCGACCAGAGCGTGTTCGTGTTGGTCGGACCGAGCACTGACGTCGCCACCTTCGTCGAGCGGTTCAGGTTCCAGACCTGGTAGCGGAAGTTGACCGTTTCGACGAACTGCGTGTCTCCGACCGAGCCGTTGCTGTCGGACGGAGTGCCGCTGACGATCCCGACGCCGAGGAAATTGAAGCCCGTCGTCGGCACGGGCGAGAGCGGTGCGAATCCCTTCCCTCCGCCTCCCGACGGCGCGATCTGCACGACGGGATCGGGGATGTCCGATCGCGGCGCGAGCCATTCCGGGAGCTGCGGGTTCTCGGGCTCGACTTCCTCGCCCGCCCCGCCCGGGATTCGCCGCAAAGCGAGGGTGGACAGCGGCGGCGAGATGTCGAAGCGGGAGGCCGCGATCGAGTACACCGTCTGCCCCAGCTCGTTCTGGAACGTCGTCACCGTGTGCGTAAGATCCGCTTCACCAACCTCCACAGCCGGCCGCATCCCGCCGGCGACCGCGGGCGACGCCGCCGACCGCGACTTCGTCCGCTCCTTCTTCGAGGATTTCTTGCTGGGCACGCTGGACGCCGCGCCCTGCGCGCCGAAGAGACAGGCGACCGCCAAAGCGGTCAACGCGACTCGAGACAGACGCATCGATGCGCTCCTCTGGAGGCCGGCGGGGGTGCCCCATCGGTTCCGGCAAAGCCATACGGTTAAGTGGCGGAATTTCAACCCTTATTCCAAGGTGGCCGCGAGGTTGTTGACGCTCGCAGCGGAATTGGTAGAAGGCTTGGCTCAATTCCGGCCGCTCGAGGGACACATGGACGGTGTGCGACCGATCCCGTGGCTGCAACCCACCGGCCCGCTCGTCCGGAGAGTGTTCCGCGGCCGCGGGATCAACAAGCTTGCGGCCACCGTGGTGTTGGGGGCATGCGCGGCGGCCCCGCAAGGCTCCTTCGAAGCCCAGCGCGCCCGCATGGTCGCCTCTCAGATCGAGAGCCGCGGCGTCCGCGACCCCGCGGTCCTGCGCGCGATGCGGAAGGTCCCGCGGGAGCGGTTCGTCCCCGCCCCTCTCCGTGCGAGCGCCTACGACGACAGGCCGCTCCCGATCGGTCTCGAGCAGACGATCTCGCAGCCGTACATCGTGGCGCTCATGACGGAGCTCGCGCAGCCTCGCGCCGGCATGAAGGTCCTGGAGGTGGGAACCGGGTCCGGGTATCAGGCGGCGGTCCTCGCCGAGATCGTCGGGAGCGTGGTGTCGGTGGAGATCCTCCCCGAGCTCGGCCGCCGGGCGTCGGCGACGCTCGGTGAGCTGGGGTACGCCAACGTGCGGGTGATCGTCGGCGACGGGTTCGACGGCCGCCCGGACGAGGCGCCGTTCGACGCCATCGTGGTCACCGCCGCGCCCGAGCGGATCCCGCCGCCTCTCCTCGAGCAGCTCGCCTTGGGCGGGCGCCTCGTCATCCCCGTCGGCTCCTCCGATCAGGAGCTCCTGGTCGTCACGAGATCGTCCGACGGATACTCGAGGCGATCGGTGATTCCCGTCCGCTTCGTGCCGATGACGGGGAAGGCCCGCGACTAGCGCCGAGGGCGACGGTCAGTCGACACCGTGCTCGTGCAGCTTGACGATCTGATCCACGCTCAGATTCGTGAACCCTGCGTCCCGAACGCGAGCGATGTACCCCGACGCGACGCCGTGCTCGTGAAGATAAATGATCTGCTCCGGGGGAAGCGTTCCGACTCCCGAGGCCGTGATCTCGGCGACGTACCGACCGTCGACGCCGTGCTCGTGGAGCGCCACGATCGCATTCGCGTCGAGCGCCGCGTAGCCGGCGTCGCGCAGCGCGCGGAGGTACGAGGGATCCACACCGTGCTCGTGCAGCCGGACCACCTCCGAGCCTCCGATCCCGGGATAGGCGACCGCACCGATCTCTCGGAGGTAGTCGATGCCGATCCCCCTATCGTGGAACCCCACCAGATCCCGCAGGGTCGTCGCCGGGGCCAGACGCTTCACCTCGCCGGCGTATGCGAGCGAGATCTCGCGCAGGGCCAAGCCGAACAGCTCGTCGTCGCCGGGCGGCTCGTAACCCAGCGCGCGAAGCTTCGTGGCGAACTCGGGGTCGGACTGGAAACGGAAGGAGCCTTTTCCGATCCCGAGGGTGAGGCTCCCCTCGAAGGCGAACGTCCCCGTATCCCCGTGGAGGCGGAACGCGACGGGGACGCGAACGCCATGAAGCTGCTCGCGCGTGAGCCCCTCGAGGTCGTCGATCGCGCGATCGGTCGTCCACTTCCAGACCGACGTGCCGCTCCGGTGGGTCATCCCCAGACGAAGTCCCGGCCCGAGCGTCCAGGTGTTGAGCGTCCACTCCCCGCGAACCGGCGCGAGCGCTCCGACCACGCCGGCGCCCAGGCTGAGCCCGGCGCACAGGATGGTGACGGCGATGAGGATTCTCCTTCGTCTCATGGCGATGCCCTCAGATGATTCCGGCGCGGTGGAGCTTGACGACGTGCTCGAGCCCGAGGCGGCCTGCCGGATCCAGCCCCGAGTCCTTGAGCGCCTTGAACGCTCGTGAGTCGATGCTCTCCTCACGGAGCGTGATGACCTCCTCGACGGAATACGGTCCGTAGCCCAGCCTCCGGATCCGCTCCGCGTCGGCGACGTCGACGCCGTGCTCCCGCAGGCGGATCGTCGAGTCGAACCCGAGGCTCTCGATCAGCCCGGACCGGACGGCTTGGGCGACGTACTCCGGCTCGACGCCGTGCTCGCGCAGCCGGATCATCTGCTCGACGCTCGGCACGCCGAGGCCGGCGGAAAGCATCCCGCGGACATACGCCGGATCGACCCCGTGCTCCTTGAGCGCGATGATCTCGTCCACCGAGACGCTCGTGTATCCGGCCTGTGCGAGCCCGCCGAGGAAACCCTCGACGTGAGCCGGTCGATCCGCCGCGGCGGCCACGAGCGGCTCCGAGCCGTCCCCCGCGGAGAGGGCGGCGGCGACGACGGCCGCGATCGGGAGGAAGGCCCCGAGCCATGCCGGGGGGGCCGCGCGATGCGGCGCGCCCGGTCGGGCCAAGCGACGAATACGGGCGAGGAGCGAGCCGCCGTCCGCCGCGACGACGAACGGGGACGAGGTCCCCCGCAGGCTCTCGAGCGCGGCCAGCGCCCCGGCGTAGGCGACCGGGTCGCCGCAGGCTTGCACGGCGAGGTCGTCGCAGCAGTGCTCGCGCTCCATCCGCACCTGGCGGCTCACCCACCACACGGCGGGGTGATAGAAGAGCGCCGTCTCCACGGCGCTCTGGAGGAGGTTGACCAGGTAGTCGCACCGCCGGATGTGGGCGAGCTCGTGCGCGAGCAGGAGCTCGATCTGGCCCGGAGAGAGCTGCGTGAGCGCCGCGGCGGGAACGAGGATCACCGGCCGCAGCCAGCCCCAGACGGCCGGCACGTCGATCGGCTCCGAGGCGAGCACGCGAAACGCGCGGCGCACGTCGAGCCGCGCCGCCAGGCGCCGCGCGGCTTGCCGCACGGAAGCCGGGACCGGAGCGATGCGCCGACGCGTGAGACGCCGCGCGTGGACCCACCCTCCGAGCGCGCGGGCCGAAAGGAGGGCGACCCCGCACGCCCAGCCGCAGACGAGCCAGGCGAGCCAGTCCGGCCCCGGTGCGTGCTGCGCCGCCGGCGTCGGCGGGGCGGACGAGGAGACCATCGCAAGGCGGGACCCGAAGCCCGCCGCGCCCGGCAACGGTGACGAGGAGAGGAAGAGCGAGAGCGAGAGCGCCGGCGTCGCCGCCATGGCGGCGAGACCGGCGGCGAACACCGCATAACGCGCGACCGGCCGGGCGCGACCGAGCGCCGCCGCGACGAGCCCCGCCGCGAGCGCGATCCCGGCGCCCTGCCAGATGAAGTGGACGAGCGCCCAAGCGAGCGCTTCGAGCATGGCCCGGTTCATTCGCGCCTCCCCTCCATCTCGTCCAGCGTGCGACGGATCTCCGCCAGCTCCTCGGCGCTCGCGCGCTTGGTGGAGAGCGCGTGGAGCACGAGGCGCGCCGCCGACCCGGCGAAGACGCGATCCATCACATCTCGAACGATCTCGGATTGCGTCCGCTCCCGGTGGACCCTCGCCTGATAAACGTGCGCGCGCCGGGTCTCGTCCCGCCGGACCAGCCCTTTCTCCGCCATGATCTGCAACAGCTTGAGCACAGTCGTATAGCCGGTGGGTTTCTCCGCGTTCAGCCGCTCGTGGACCTCGCGCACCGTCGACGCGCCGCGCGCCCAGAGGACGTGGAGGATCGCGAGCTCGGCTGCGGTCGGGCGCTTGGGCACGCCCCGAGTATGTACGAAGTTATTCGTAGATGTCAACCATCTTCGCGGGCGACTTGCACATCGTCCGGCCGGTCACGATATTGGCCTCCCTTTGCCGAAAGGAGACGACATGACCTGGCTTGGGCAAAAATCCGAATCGGAACCGGCGCGGCCGGCTCCCTCCCCCTCACCGACGATCCCGCAGGCCGCCGCGCCTGCGCCCCAGCGCGAGACGTACGAGCGGGTCGAGCCCCGCCGCCTCGCGAGCATCGGGAAGTCGCTCCACATCAAGGGCGAGCTCACCGGCAGCGAGGACCTCACCATCGAAGGGCGCGTCGACGGCAAGATCACGCTCGCCGGCTACAGCGTCACCATCGGGCAGAACGGCCGCGTGACCGCCGAGATCCAGGCCAAGTCCATCATCGTGGGCGGCCAGGTCAAGGGGAACGTCGTGGCCGAGGAGCGGGTCGAGGTCCTCGCGACCGGCTCGATGCTCGGCGACGTCCGCGCCCCGCGTGTCGCCCTCGCCGACGGCGCACGCTTCAAGGGAAGCATCGACATGGACTCGAAAGCGACCGGCGTGAGCGCCGGGACACCGGCCGTGGCGCGCTCGGCCTCGGCGAATCAACGCGAGGAAGCGGCCATGTACATGAGCGAGACGACCGCTTAGTCCTTCGTCTCGATGACGCGGAGGGACACGCCGGGCGGCTCGTTGACGCGCTGGCTGCTGCCGGCGGTCGTCGGCGTGCCCCTCATCGCGGGCTGGCTCCGCATGGTGGGCGAGCGCGCCGGCTACTACGACGAGCTCACCGGCACCGCGCTGTCGATCCTGGCCACGATCGGCGTCCTCCTGCTGATCGTGCGCGCGGGCGCCCGGGCGCTCGATCGGTCCGACGCCGAGCGCCGGAGCGCGGAGGAGCGCACCCTCCGGCTCCAGTCCTTCCTGGACTCCATCGTCGACAACGTCCCCGCGATGGTGTTCGTGAAGGAAGCCGAGCAGCTCCGCTTCGTCCGCTTCAACAAGACCGGCGAGGACCTCCTCGGCCTGCGCCGTGAGGACATGATCGGGAAGAACGACCACGACTTCTTTCCGGCCGAGCAGGCGGACTTCTTCACCGCGAAGGACCGGGCGACTCTCGAAGGGGGGACGGTCGTGGACATCCCCGAGGAGCCGATCCAAACGCGCCACCTCGGGACGCGCCTCCTCCACACCAAGAAGGTCACGATCCGCGACGCCGAGGGGCGCCCGGCGTACCTGCTCGGCATCTCGGAGGACATCACCGAGCGGAAGGCGGCCGAGGAGGAGGTCCGCCGCAGCCGCGCGGAGATCCAAGCCGCGAACGGGAGGCTCGCCGCGGCCTACCGGGAGCTGGAGGCGTTCTCCTACTCCGTGTCGCACGATCTGAGGACGCCGCTCCGCCACGTGGACGGATTCGCCGACCTCCTCGCGCAGCGCGCCGGGGAGCGGCTCGACGAGGCGAGCCGGAGGTATCTCGAGAAGATCCGGGCAGGCGCCAAGCGCATGGGGATCCTCATCGACGAGCTGCTGGCCTTCTCACGCGCATCGCGCGCCGAGCTGCGCTGCTCCCGCGTGTCGCTGCGCGCTGCGGCGGAGGAGGCGATCGCCGAGGTGAACGCCGACCTCGCCGGACGCGACATCGTCTGGCGTATCGGCACGCTCCCCGACGTCGAGGCCGACCCGACGATGATCCGGCAGGTCTTCTGCAACCTGCTCGCGAACGCGGTCAAGTACACCGCCCCCCGCGCGCAGGCGATCATCGAGATCGACGCGATGCCGGAGGACTCGGACGAGGTCGTCGTCCTCGTCCGCGACAACGGCGTGGGCTTCGACATGGACTACGCCGACAAGCTGTTCGTGGTCTTCCAGCGGCTTCATCGCGCCGAGGAGTTCGAGGGGAACGGCGTGGGGCTTGCCAACGTGAGGCGGATCGTCGATCGGCACGGCGGGCGGACCTGGGCGGAAGGACGCGTCGATCGGGGGGCGACCTTTTACTTTTCCCTGCCGCGGCGGGCGCGGCTGGCGGACGCTGGCTGATCGAGTTCGGGAGGCTACACTGGATGCAGGAGGTGAGATCCATGGCCCCCCGTACCGCGATCCCGTGGGAGAAGGACATCGACGCGGCCTTGGCGCGCGCCCGCACATCCCGGCGCACGGTCTTCGTGGACTTCAACGCGGCCCCGATGTGAGGGGCTTGCGCTCGGCTGGATGCCGAGGTCTACACCGATGAGCGCGTCGCCGACTATCTCGCCCGTGAGCTGATCCCGGTCAAGATCCACATCAAGGAGCAGCCCCAGGTCTTCGACAGGTTCGGCGTCGCGTGGACGCCGACGCTCCTGATCTTCGACGCGGAGGGGCACGAGGTCTTCCGGTTCGAGGGCTTCCTCCCGGCGGAGGACTTCCTCGCGCAGCTCAAGCTCGGCTCCGCGAGGGCCGCGCTCGCGCAAAAGGACTTCGCCGGCGCGCAGCGGATCTTGCAGGACATCATCGACGATCACCCGGCCACCGCGGCCGCGCCCGAGGCGCTCTACTGGACGGGCGTCTCGCGGTACAAGGCGACCGGGGACAGCGCGGCGCTCAAGGAGACGGCGACGCAGTTCAAGCAGCGGTACACCGACAGCGACTGGGCGAAGAAGGCGGCGGTCTGGGGCTAGGCCCGGCCTTTCGTCTTGAGGAACGTCCCCTGCTCCAGCTCCTCGAACGCCCGCTGCAGCTCGGCCTGCGTGTTCATGACGATCGGCCCGTACCAGGCGACCGGCTCGCGGAGCGGCTGTCCGGAGCAGAGCAGGAAGCGGATGCCGTCGTCCCCGGCCTGAACGGTGACCTCGTCGCCGCTGTCGAACAGCACGAGCGATCGGTTCTCCGCATCCGACGGCGGCGCGGTGTCCGCCCAGCCCACGCTCTCCGTCGGGACCGCGAGCGGACCGGAAGCGTTGCAGAACTTCCCCTCCCCGTCGAACACGTAGGCGAAGGCGTGGCGCGAGGTCTCGACGGGGAGCGACTTCCGTTTCCCCGGCGGGACCGTGATGTCCAGGTAGACGGGGTCGGCCGCGATGCCGTCCACGGGACCTCTTTTCCCCCAGAACGTCCCGCAGACGACGCGCGCTTGTGTCCCGTCGTCGTCGGTGATCACCGGAATCTCCGCCGACTTGACCTCCTGGTAGCGCGGCGCGGTCATCTTCATGGACGACGGAAGGTTCGCCCAGAGCTGGAAGCCGTGCATCCGCCCGTCCCCGTCGCCGCGCGGCATCTCCTGATGGACGATTCCGCTTCCCGCGGTCATCCACTGCACGTCCCCCGCGGCGATCGTCCCGCGGTTCCCCATGCTGTCGCCATGCTCGACGGTTCCGGCCAGCACGTACGTGATCGTCTCGATCCCGCGGTGCGGATGCCAGGGGAAGCCGGCGAGGTAGTCCTCGGGGCGCTCGTTGCGGAAGTCGTCCAGGAGGAGGAACGGGTCGAACTCGGATGTGTTCCCGAACCCGAACGCGCGCCGCAGGTGCACGCCCGCGCCTTCGAGGGTCGGCTTGGACTTGATCAGCCGCTTGACGGGACGGATCGACATGTCTCCACGATACCAGCGGCGGCTATGATCGGCTTCCATGAGCCGCTCGCGCCGCGCCCATCGACTGCTCGGACTGGTCCTGACCCTTCCGATGTTCGGGTGGGCGCTCACCGGGCTCGTGTTCTTCGTGAAGCCGGGCTACGACGCCGCCTACGGCGGGCTGCGGGTGCGCGCGCTCCCGCTCGACGCGGCGGTCGTTCCCTCCGTGCGGCCGGAGTGGCTGGAGATACGGCTCCTCCGCACGGTGCTGGGGGATCACCTGCTCGTGCGGACGACCGCGGGAGCGGAGCACCTCGACCCTGCGACCGGCGCCGCGCGCCCGCTTCCCGACGAGCCGGCGATCCGGCGGCTGATCGAGGATGCGATCGCATCCGACCGGCAGCGCTACGGCGAGATCGCGTCCGTGGCGCGGCATGAAGACTCCTCGTCCGCGACGGTCGCGACGACGACCGGCGCCGCCGTCGAGCTGGACTGGGCGCGCCTCTCGCTCCAGCAGAGCGGGAGAGACACGCGACGCATCGACGCGCTGTACCGGGTCCACTATCTCCAATGGACGGGCGTGCGCGCAGTGGATCGCGTGCTCGGCGTCGCCGGCCTTGGCGCGCTCGTCGCGCTGGCGGCGCTCGGTGTCAGGCTCGCGTTCCGGGGAGCTGCCGCCGCTGCGTGAAGGTCCGCTAGCTCGATTCGTCCGATCGCGAGGGCGCGCTTCGGCGTAGGATCGTCGCGTGCGGGTGCTCGTCATCGGCTCGACGGGGGGGACCGGGCGCGCGCTCGTCGCGCAGGCGCTCGAGCGCGGCCATCGGGTCACCGCGTTCGCTCGCAATCCGGCGAAGGTCCGCGAGCGGCACGAGCGGCTGACCGTCGCGAAGGGGGACGTCCTCGATCCCGCATCCGTCGAGGGCGCGGTGGGGGGCCAGGACGGTGTGGTCTGCGCGCTGGGGCACAAGCGCTGGCTCGGGCCGACGCGCATCCTCTCGGAGGGCACTCGCAACCTGGTGCGCGCGATGGAGCGTCGAGGCGTGCGACGCCTCGTCTGCGAGACCTCGCTCGGGATCGGCGACAGCTGGGGACGGATGGGGTTGTACTACACGGCGTTCGTCGGTGTGTTCATCCTTCCCTTCTATTTTGCCGACAAGGTCCGCCAGGAGCGCATCATCCGCGAGAGCGCCCTCGACTGGGTCATCGTGCGACCGGGGGCGTTGAACAACGGTCGCAAGCGCGGCGTGGTCGAGCACGGCACCGGCGTCGGGAATTGGATCCTGACCGTCCGGATCTCGCGGGCCGACGTCGCCGCGTTCATGCTCGACCAGCTCACCGACGACCGCTACCTGCGAGCCACGCCGGGGGTGAGCTGGTAACCCGCGCGCACATCCGCTCCCCCGCCGCGGAAGTGCGCGCCATGGCCATGGACGCGCGGATGTGGGCCAACGATACGCCCGACTCCTGAGCTCGGGCATCGCATACCCGTGTGATTGCGCTTTCCCGTCCCCACCGTGTAGGATTCGCGGACTCTCCGGGCACGAACCCGGGATCGCGGGTGGGCATGTCGAGCTGGCGTCGGTGGTTGTGCTCGCTGATCGTGGCGGGATCGCTGACGATCATGGCGGTGGATCTCGGGATCCTCCTCGCGAACCGCCATGTGGACAATCGCACCTCGTTCTACTCCCTGTCGGGCCCTTGGTCCGATTACGCCCAGCTCCGCCAGGAATGGCGCCCGAGGCTCCTTTCGAACTTCCTCGCCGGCCGCCTGGCGCAGAGGGTGGAAGGCCCGATCCCCGAAAGCCGGATGGCCCGCGTCGCGGCCGCCTGGACCGGCGTCTGGTTCTTCGCGACGGCGCTCGCGATCATCGCCTTCACCGGGCGGCACGCGATGTTCTACCTGTTCGCCACGTTCGCCGGCGTGGCCTTCGGATACCTGCCGACCGTCAACGCGCGGATCTATCCCTGGGATCTCCCGGCGCTGTTCATCTTCACGTTGTTCACCGTGCTGGTCCGCGGGAACCGCCTGGCGCCGCTCCTGATCCTCCCGGCGATCGGCGTCCTCTTCAAGGAGACCTCGATCGTCCTGTGCTTCGCGCTGCTGTGCCTCGAGGGAAGCTGGCGGCAGCGGCTGGGACGGTTCGGGCTCGCGGCGGGCTTATGCATCGTCGTCAAGCTCGTGATCGACGCCGCCGTCGGCGTTCCGCTCCCGGGCGCGTCCATGACGACCGGCGACGCGCAGCAGTCCAACCTCCTCTTCAACCTGCACGCGCTCGGCCATGTCGCGCACCGGTTCATGGTTCACCCGATCATGGTGAACGCGGGGACCGTCGCGGCGCTCTTCATTCTCCCGAGGAAGGATTCACGGATCGTGATGGCGCAGGTCACCGCTCTCCTCTTCGCGCTCAACATGCTGGCCTTCGGAAGGATCGTCGAGTACCGGATCTGGTTCGAGCTCATCCCGCTCGCGGCGCTCGCCTTCGAGCTCACCCTGCTCGAGGAGCCGAAGCGGGTCGCGGCCGATCAGCGCGGCGCGGAGCCTCCGGTCTTCAGGTACTCGTGGGCGCCGATGTCGCAGCGGCCGTCGCTCCTGGGTTTGCCGTCGAAGTCGTCCGCCGGGCACGGAAGCTCGGAGGTTCCCACACCCGCGTCGACTTGGGGGGCGGAGACCGACGCCGCCCGGTAGTCGTGGCACCCTTTGGTTCCGAACGTATTGCAGTAGTCCACGAACTTCGGCGCCGTGGAAACGCCGTGCACGTCCTTGCCGTACGCCTGCCACGCGGCGAACGTCGCGAACGGCTTTCCGAGGTCGATGCCCACCTTCTTGCCGGCCGGCGAGTGGATCAGGTTGTAGTCGGAGTAGCAGCAGGGGGACGGTGACGCGCTCGCCTGCCCCGTATTGAGCTCGATCCCCGCGGCACCGCTCGTCGGCTTTCCGTCGTAGATGATGTTGTTGTAGATCCGGAGGTAGTCGTACCAGGTGCCGTCGCGCCCGACCTCCGGCGCGAGCCCGTCGGTGCACGCCTTGTCCGCCCCCGCGTTGGGGGCGAGGCAGTCGAGCTGCTGCTCCCATCCGATGCCGTGGCCGACCGACGTGTTGTTGCGGAGAACGACGTCGGCGAAGCAGTAGGTGTCGAACAGCGCCGATTGGAGGATCTCGTCCTCGCATCCGGCGCCGGTGTCGATGTCCGCGATGTTGTTCTCCATCACGAGCCCCTGGACGTCGTTGGCCTCGAGGCAGCCGTGATTGGTCGCGTTGGTGCACCGGTTGCGGGAGTAGAGCACCTTGGCGAAGTTGCGGACGCGGAGCGGGTTCTGCCAGTGCCCGTAGTCGTTCCGGCTGAAGACGAGCCCCGAGGTCGGCGTCTTGACCCCGTCCCCCATGAAGAGGAACGCGTCGCCGTTCCCCGTGTCGAAGTCGCACCGCGAATGGCGCCCGCACGGGCCGTACGCGCCTCCTCCGTTCTGGCAGCCGGGGTGGTGATGGACCCAGTTCCCCGTCACCGTGACGTCGTCCGTCCCGTCGGTCAGGAGCACCTCCCCGCCGACGCCGGGCCGGACCTCGACGCGATTGTTGCTCCACGCGAACCCCCGCTCCGACCGCACGACGGTGAACATGCGCTGCACGTTCATGCGCACGAGGAACCCGTCCACCGTCCAGTGGTTCCCGAAGACGCTCAGGAGCGGCGGGCCTTCGGAATCCACGACCAGAACGGCCCCGAGTGGAGTGGACGATTTGAGCGTGCATGGGGCGGACGGCTTGCAGTTCGCCGAGGCGTCCAAGGGGGGCGGATCCTGGTAGACACCGCTGGCCGCCTCGCAGGTATCCCCCGGCCCGACCTTCGCGATGCACTTCTTGAGCGAGCAGGGCTTGGTCGCCTGGCAGGCGGCCGCGGTCCCCGTCGGTGACGCGTAGAAGGTGGCGGCGGCCGCCGGCCCGCCCGCGACGACGATCGCGACGATCCCCGCGACGGGCAAGCCGGCCTTCCTCACGACTTCATCTCGGCCGCCATCCGGCGGCCGATCTCCTCGGGGGACACGTCCTCCTTGTGCGTCGCGATCGCCCAGTTGTGGCCGTAGGGGTCGGCGAGCTTGCAATACCGATCCCCCCAGAACATGTCGGTCGGGGGCATCTTCGTCTCGCACCCGGCCTTGGTCGCGCGCGCGTACCAGCCGTCGACGTCCTCGACGTAGAGCATGATCGTCACCGGGGAACCGCCGAGCGTCTTCGGGGACAGCGCTCCGTACTCCGGGGACTCCTCGCCGAGCATCACCATCGAGTCGCCGACGCGCATCTCGGCGTGCACCACGGATCCACCCGGCCCGGGAATCTTGTAGGCCTCCTCCGCGCCGAAGGCCTTCGCGTAGAAGCGCAACGCTTCCGCCCCGCCCTTGACGACGAGGTGGGGGGTGACGGTGTGGAATCCCTTGGGAATCGCGTCCGGCTTGCTCATGAGTCCGTCCTCGTCGCGCCGTCGCCGGCGCTGACCGTCCATGCCGGCCGGTCGCGTGGCCGACGATCAGCCCCGCGAGCGCCCGAAACCATGATCCGCAGACTGTCATGCTCTCCCGACTTCGCGTCCTGCGCCATACGGGCGCATGGTGCGCCTCGTGCTAGCGTGCGCCGCTCCCCCATGCACGTCACGAACATCTGGCGTTACCCGGTGAAGACGATGGCGGGCGAGGAGCTGCGCCGCGCGACGCTCGGACCGCTGGGGATCGAGGGGGATCGGATCGTCCACGTCGAGGACCGGCGAGGTCGCGTCGTCACGTCCCGCTCGCACCCGCGGTTCCTTTCGCATCGGGGCACGCTCGGCGGGGACGGCGAGCCGCGGGTGGACGGCCGCCCGTGGACGAGCCCGGCCGTCGCCGCGGACGTGGAGGCGATCGCGGGACCCGGCGCGCGGCTCGTTCGCGACGAGAGTCCCGAGAGGTTCGACGTGCTCCCGCTCCTGGTCGCGACCGACGGCGCGATCGCCGCGTTCGGGCACGACTACCGCCGTCTACGGCCGAACATCGTCGTCGGGGGCGTCGAAGGCCTGGCCGAGCGGAGCTGGCCGGGCGGCGCGCTCCGGATTGCGGACGTGACGATCGGCGTCGCCCAGCTACGCCTCCGCTGCGTGATGACCTCGTTCGATCCCGACACGCTCGCCCAGGAGAAGGCGATCACGCGAGGAATCTATGAGCGGTTCGAGGGGAAGCTCGCCCTGGACTGTTTCGTGATCGCCGGCGGCGAGATCGCGGTCGGGGACGCGGTCGAATGGGCGCCAAGCTAGAAGCGGCTTCCTCCGAGACGGCACGGCCGGGACCGGGCGGCCCCGCCCGCACCCGGCCTTCCTCGTAACGCTAGCGCGTCAATCGAGGCAGACGATGATCCCGCCGATATCGTTGGTGTAACAACACGGATCGCAGGAGTAGCGATGCATGCCGTTGTAGGTGCATTTGCACCACGGCCGTCCGTCGCACTTCCTGCAGCCTGCCGCCACGAGCTGCGAGTCCGACGAGGCGACGGCCGCCTCGAGCGTCGCATCCGCGGTCGCGCTGGTGAAGGTGGCCTCTTCGCAGTCGGAGTCGACCTCGGCGGCAGGCGCCTCGACCTGGATCGCCTCGACCGTGACCGCTGGGGCGGTCGCTGGCGGCGCCGTCTCGAGCTTCGTGACCGGCTCGGCCGCCATCAACGATCCGGCGGCGAGCGCGACGATCGAGAATGCAGTGATCAGCCTCATGGGAAATCCTCCTTGGGCGCGGATGCTACCAGGCAACTGCCTTGTGTTTTCGTTCGGATCGCCTTATCGTCACGGCTTTTCCAAAGGAGCCCGCCATGATGCGACCCACAGCCGCAACCGTCCGCCGCGCGACCTTCGCGACATTCGTGCTCAGCGTGATCACCTTTGCCGTCTCCGTCCTCTCGGTCCCCTCGACCCAGGCCGCGCCGGCGGGGAACTGCACCTACTACAGCAACGGCAGCTACACGACGGTCGTGGGACAGTACGGATACGATTGTTGCAACAACTACGTCGCCTGGGGACAGAAGACCAAGTTCTCCCGCTGCGGCGGCTGCTTCATCTGTTTCCCGCCTCCTCGGTAGTCGAATCCTTGCGAGCCCGTCGGACGGCCGGCGGGCTCGCCGAGCTCAGTCCCGACTCAGGTAGACGTACCAGTCCGGCCCGATCGTGCGGTAGCCGGCGGAATGCGG
>Ga0075428_100001109_pt1 | contig 28681 bp, 32 predicted proteins | sample RhiMetdeltSRZDD2_FD_75291 | JGI IMG/M metagenome (GOLD analysis project Ga0075428, IMG submission 75291) | Populus rhizosphere microbial communities from Tennessee, USA - Rhizosphere MetaG P. deltoides SRZDD2 | ecosystem: Host-associated > Plants > Roots > Rhizosphere > Soil | place: USA... | reverse complement strand
GACCTGGCCTACGGAGGACGGATCGTGCGGAGCGTTCATGTCTCTTTAGCGGAATTTGTTGTGCGCCCGCAAGCTGACGCAAATCGGCGCAATGCCGCGCGAAGTTAACCGGAGCGTTCCGCACTGTCAAGGAATCGCCGACAATTGGGTACATGTCCAAGGCTCCTGATCCCCGACCCATAGTCGGCTTGATGCTCGGCGACGTCACCGGCATCGGCGCCGAGATCGTGACGAAGATGCTCGCGGCGCAGGACCTCAAGGCCCGCGCGCGCGCCGTGCTCGTCGGAGACGCGCGCCACCTTGCGCTCGGCTGTCGACAGGCAGGCAGCGAGGTCGCGTTCCATGCAGTTTCTTCCGTGGAAGCCATCGACTGGTCGCGCGGCGGCTATCCGCTGCTCGATCTGGGCAACCTCGATCCCGAGCGCTTTCCGCGCGGCGAGGTCTCGCCAGAAGCCGGGCGGGTCGCCGGCGAGACGCTGAAGGCGATGACCGATCTCGCGCTCGCCGGGAAGCTCGACGCGGTGTGTTTCGCGCCGCTCAACAAGGCGGCGCTCCACCGCGGCGGCTGGAACTACCACGACGAGCACCAGATGTTCGCCGACTGGACGAGCCATAGCGGCTACTACAGCGAGATGAACGTGATCCCGGAGTTCTCGACTTTCCGCGTCACGTCGCACGTGAGCCTGCGCAAGGCGCTCGACCTCGTCACGCCCGAGCGGGTCGAGGCGGCGATCCGCCTCGCCGATCGCACCATGCGCTCGACCGGGCTCGCGGCGCCGCGCATCGGCGTCGCGGCGCTGAATCCGCACGGCGGCGAGAACGGCCTCTTCGGCGACGAGGAGATCCGCATCATCCGCCCGACGGTGGAGCGCGTGCGTGCCTCCGGGATCGACTGCACGGGGCCGCTCCCCTCCGACACCATCTTCCTGCGCGCTCGCGGCGGGCATTTCGACGCGGTGGTGATGATGTACCACGACCAGGGGCAGATCGCGACCAAGCTGCTCGGCTTCCAGAAGGGCGTGACGGTCAGCGCCGGAATGAAGACGGTGTACGCCACGCCGGCGCACGGCACCGCGTTCGACATCGTCGGCAAGGGCCGCGCCGATCCTGGCGCGATGACGGCTGCTTTCGGCATGGCCGCGAAGCTCGGCGTCGCGAGGAGGACAGGATGAAGTTTGTTGGGCAAATTGCGGTGGCCCTGCTCGCGGGGTGTTCTTTCACTGCCGCATTCGGCGCCGACCCGTATCCCGTGAAGCCGGTCCGCATGATCGTGGGCTTCGCGCCCGGCGGCGGCACCGACCTCACCGCGCGGCCGGTGGCGCAGAAGCTCTCGGAGCTGCTCGGCCAGCAGGTGATCGTGGAGAACCGGCCCGGCGCCGCGGGCAACGTCGCCACCGAGCAGGTCGCCAAGTCGGCGCCCGACGGCTACACCCTGCTGATGGGCACGATCGCGGCGCTCGCGATCAATCCGAGCCTCTACGGCAATCTGCGGTTCGACCCGGAAACCGATCTCGCGCCGGTGATCCAGGTCGTCGACGCGACCAACGTGCTCGCGCTGCATCCCTCCGTGCCGGCGAGCTCGGTGAAGGAGCTGATCGCGCTCGCCAGGGAGAAATCCTTGCTCGCCGGGTCTTCGGGCATCGGCGCCACCGGGCATCTCGCCATCGAGCTCTTCAACCTGATGGCCGGCGTGAAGCTGGTGCACGTCCCCTACAAGGGCGGCGGGCCGGCGATGGCCGACCTCGTCGGCGGCCAGGTGAATCTGATCTTCGCCACGACCGCGAGCGCCATCCCGCACCTCAAGTCCGGACGCATCAAGGGCATCGCGGTAACCACGGCAAAGCGTTCGGCCCTGCTGCCGGACCTGCCGACGGTTTCGGAAGCGGGCCTCGAGGGCTTCGACGCCAACAACTGGTACGGCCTGGTGGTGCCGGCGAAGACCCCGCGCGCCATCATCGACCAGCTGAACGCCGAGGTCAGCAAGGTGCTCGCCATGCCCGACGTGAAGACGACGCTCTTCAACCAGGGACTCGACCCCGCGCCCGGGACACCCGAGCAGTTCGGCGCCTACATCAAGTCCGAGCGCGCGAAGTGGGCGAAGGTGATCAAGGAGTCGGGCGCGAAGCCGGAATAGCGGTCAGTCGGCCGCGCGCGCGGCGCCGCTTTCGATAAGTTTTCCGATCTCGGCGTCGGACAAACCTGTTTCCTTGAGAATCTCGCGCGTGTGCTCGCCGAGGCGCGGCGCGTGCCGCCGGTACTCGGGCTGCGATTCGGACCACTCCGAAGGGACGGCGAGGGTGCGGATGCGGCCCTCGCTCGGGTGCTCGCGCAAGGTGAAATAGCCGGTCGCGGCGAGGTGCGGGTCGGCGAGGATGTCCTCGATCGTGTTCATGCGCTGCACCGGGATGTCGGCGCGCTCGAGCGCCTCGATCCACTCCGCGGTGGTCCGTTTTTTCAGCTCTTCGGCCACCATGGTGTAGGCGCGCTGGTAGTTCTTGCTGCGCGCTTCCTGGGTGGCGAATTCCGGGGTCGAGAGCATCTCGGGCCGGCCGATGACGTCGAAGAACGCTTTCCACTGCTTGTCGTTGTAGATGAGCGTGCAGATGTAGCCGTCGCTCGTCTGATACGGCCGGCGATCGGGCGCGAGGATGCGCGCGTAGCCTGCCTCGCCGTGCTGCGGCTCGAAGGCATGGCCGCCGAGGTGGTCGCCGAGCACGATCTGGAGGAGGTGCTCGAACATCGGCACGTCGACGCGCTGCCCCTTGCCGGTCTTCTCGCGGTGATAGAGCGCCGCGCTCACCGCGCTCGCGACCTGCTGCCCGACGGAGCGATCGGCGACGATCATCGGCGCGTAGCGCGGCTCGGCGGCGCCCTGGCGCTGCAACAGGTAAGGCAGGCCCGAAGCGCCCTGGATCAGATCGTCGTAGGCCGCCTTGGCGGCGTACGGCCCGCGCTGGCTGTAGCCGAAGCAGCCGGCATAGATGATCCGCGGATTGACCTCCCTCACCTCGTCGTAGGAAAGCCGCAGCCGGGCCATCGCCTGCGGGCGGATGTTGTAGACGAGCACGTCGGCCTTCGCCGCGAGGGCAAGACACGCGTCCCGCGCGGCGGCCTGCTTGAGATCCAGGACGATCGAGCGCTTGTTGCGGTTGACCCCCATGTAGATGGTGCCCATGCCCGGGTGGCGGAACGGCCAGGCGTAGCGCATCACGTCGCCCTCGGGCGGCTCGACCTTGATCACGTCGGCGCCGAAGTCGCCGAGGATCTGGGTCGCGTACGGGCCCATGACCACCGTCGTCAGATCGAGTACTCGCACGCCGTTGAGAGGGCCGCTCATGTTTCGATGTTCATCTCGAGGAGCGCATAAGAGAGTGTCTTGCCGTGCGGGTCGATGGCGAGCGAGGTGGTGACCCCGGTGTCGAGCGCGCGCTCGCAGACGAACTGCAGCGCGCCGAGCCCGGGCAGCTCGTAGCGGCGCACTTCGCCCAGCACGATCCTGCCGAGGTGCTGCTTCACCGCCGCGGCGGTGACCTTTGTGCGCAGCAGCTCGTAATCTTCCTCGCGGTACGCGATCAGCGCGAGGGTCAGCGTGTCGCCCTTGTCGCCGGCGCGCGCGTGGGCGAGCTCATGCAGCTTGCGTTTCACGATCCTCCTCCAGGACAGTGACGGCCGGCCTCACGCGCGAGCGCTCGAGCAGCGCGGACACGACGCCGATGCGCTCGTAGGCGGCCTCGCGGAAGCCGCCCCCGCCCGCGGGCCCGTTGGTGCCGAGGGCCCAGATCTCGGCGCCGACGCGCTCGGCCAGAACGCGCGTGGCAGTGCGCGCGGCGACGCGCAGGCGCACCTCGTAGGGGGGTTGCGGGTGGCCGAAGTCGGCGCGGTGCGCGCTGTCGATGCCGATGAGATCGATGCGCAGGTCGGGGATGTCCTCGCGCAGGCGCTCGCGCACGATCTCGCCGGCGAGCTGCGCACGCTCTTTCGCCTTTGCACCGGCGTAGGACACCTCACCTTCGCCGACGAAGCCCGCTCGATAGCCGACGCTGACTTTGTATGTTGGTGTTCGAGACCTGCCTTTGCCGCCCTTGACCGCCAATCGGTCAGGACCGGTCTGTTTCAATGCAATGGAGGAAAAATCTGCGACGACGTCGGGCGTGATGTAGCCGCCGGGATCGGTCACCTCGTACAGGAGCTGCTCCTTTGCCGTGCGCACGGTGATCGCGCCGCCGGTACCGGCGACCTTGCCGAGCACGCCGTTACCTTCCGGGTCGACGTCGCACCACGGAAATCCGAGATGCGCGAGGTTGGCGACGTCCTTCAGCCCGGGCTCGGCGAAATAGCCGCCCGTGACCTGCCCGGCGCACTCGAGAAGGTGGCCGACCGCCGTGGCGCGCCCGAGTCGTTCCCAGTCGTCGAGGCGCCAGCCAAAGGCATGCGCGATCGGCGCTACGAAAAGCGAGGGATCGGCCACGCGCCCGGTGATCACCACGTCGGCGCCGGTGGCGAGCGCCGGAACGATGGCGTCGGCGCCGAGATAGGCGTTGGCGGAGACGATCTCGTACTCGGACAGTGGCGCGCCGCGCGCTTCGATGGTCCGCATCGACGGCTCGAGGAGCGACACCACGTCGTCGCCTGTGACCACCGCGACTTTCACGCTCAGGTTGAGTTCTCTCGAAAGGCGGATGACTTTGCGACCCGCAGCCAGCGGATTGGCTGCGCCCATGTTGGTCACAATGCGCACCCCGTTTCGCTTCGCGATCGGAAGGAGCGATCCGAGGCGCTTCTCGAGGAGCGGGTCGTAGCCCGCCTCCGGGTCGGCGAGCCTGCGAAGCTGGGCGAGCGCGATGGTGCGCTCCGCGAGGCACTCCAGCGCGAGGTAGTCGAGCTCGCCCTGCGAGGCGAGGATCACCGCCGGCTCCAGGCGGTCGCCCTGGAACCCGGTGCCGGCGCCGATCCGGACTTTGTCCGGCATGCGAGACCTATTCAGGCTCGATCCCGGCGAGCTTGACGAGCGTCGCCCAATGGGCGACTTCCGACTGGATGAACTTGCCGAGCTCGGCGGGGCCGAGCGGCGCCACGTCGGTGCCGACGCTCGCGAACCTCTCCTTCACCGCGGGCTTGGCGAGCGCTTTCATGTTGATCTCGTGCAGGCGCTGCACGATCGCCTCGGGCAGCTTCGCCGGCGCCACGAGCGCGAACCAGGCGATGATCTCGTACCCCGGCAGCTCCTCGGCGATCGCCGGCAGATCGGGCGTGAGGGAGCTGCGTTTGCCGTTGGTCACGGCGAGCCCGCGCAGCTTGCCGCCTTTCGTCTGCGCTAGCGCGTTCGCCATGTCGACGAAGGTGAGCTGCAGCGACCCGCCCATCGTATCGGTCACGGTCTGAGGAATCCCCTTGTACGGCACCTCCACGATGTCGAGCTTGCCGAGCTGCTTCAGCATGGCGAGCGACACCTGCGAGCCCGAGGAGCCGTAGCCGCCGGAGAGCTTGCCGGGCCGCGAGCGGGCATGCGCGATGAAACCCTTCAGGTCCTTCGCGGGGAAGTCCGGCCGCACCATGAGCATGAAGCTCGTGGTGCCGTAGCGCGTGATGGGCGTGAAGTCCTTCACCGGGTCGTAGTTGAGCTTCTTGAACAGGCTCACGTTCGCCGCCTGCGGCGTGTTGGTGGTGAGCATCAGCGTGTAGCCGTCGGGCGCCGCTTTCGCGACCTCGCCCGCGGCAATCGCGCCCTGCGCGCCGGCCTTGTTCTCGACCACGAAAGCCTGGCCGAGGGCCTGCTGCAGCTCCGCGCCGACCACGCGCGCCACCTGGTCGGTGGCGCTGCCCGCCGGAAACGGCACGATCAGCTTGACTGGTTTCGTGGGATAGGTTTGCCCCTGAGCCGAAAAAACGGCCAAGGCAGTGACGAGGGGGAAAAGCCACTTCATTTCGAAGCCTCCTCAAGCGTTCAGGCGAGCGAGCAGCTCCTTGGTCTTCGCCGGGTCGCTCGCGCGCAGCACGCGCTGCGCGAGCGCCTGCACCTCGGCGAGGTTGGTGCGGAGGATCCGCTCCTTGATCAGCAGGAGCTGCGAGGGATGCATCGAGAAGTTGCGCAGGCCCAGCCCCAGGAGCAGCCGGGTGAGCTGCAGGTCGCCGGCCATTTCGCCGCACACCGCGACCGGCACGCCGCCGCGCGTCGCGGTCTGGATGGTGCCCGCCACCAGCGTCAGCACCGCGGGGTGCAGCGGGTCGTACAGGTGCGCCACCGCATCGTCGGTGCGGTCGATGGCGAGGGTGTACTGGATCAGGTCGTTGGTCCCGATCGACAGGAAATTGAGGCGCCGCATGAAGATCGGCAGGGCGAGCGCCGCCGCCGGGATCTCGATCATGCCGCCGATCTCGATGTCGCGGTCGTAGTGGATCCCACGCTCGTCGAGCTGCTGCTTCGCCTGGCGGATGAGCGCGAGGGTCTGCTCGATCTCGTGCACGTGCGCGAGCATCGGCAGGAGGATCCTCACCTTGCCATAGCGCGAGGCGCGCAGGATCGCGCGCAGCTGGGTGAGGAACATCTGCGGCTCGGCGAGGCAGAAGCGGATCGCGCGCAGCCCCATCGCCGGGTTGGGCATGTTCTGCGTCAGGCCGTCGCTGTTCAGCGCCTTGTCGGCGCCGAGGTCGAGCGTGCGCAGCACCACCGGCCGCCCGTCCATCGCCTGCGCCACGTTGCGGTAGGCCTCGAACTGCTCGTCCTCGCTCGGCAATTCCTTGCGGTTGAGGAACATGAACTCGCTGCGGAACAGGCCCACGCCCTCGGCGCCCGCCTCGAGCACTTCCGGCATGTCGTCGGGCAGCTCGATGTTGGCGTAGAGCTCGACCGGCGTGCCGTCGAGGGTGGTGGCCTTCTTGGACTTCAGGCGCTTCAGCTTCTCGCGCTCGAGGTCGAGCTGCGACTGGCGCAGCCTGAACTCGGCGAGCACCACCGGGTCGGGGTTGACGATCACCACGCCCATCACGCCGTCGACGATGATCAGCTCGCGCTCGCTGATGGTCTGGAACGCGTGGTGCGTGCCGACGATCGCCGGAATGCCGAGGCTGCGCGCCACGATGGCGGTGTGCGAGGTGACGCCGCCGACGTCGGTGATGAAGCCGCCGAAGTGGTGGCGCTTGAACAGGATCATGTCCGCGGGCGAGAGGTCGTGCGCCACCACGATCAGCTCCTGCTCCTCGGTGAGCGCCGGCTCGGTGAGGGTCTGCGCGCCCATCAGCGCCTTCAGCACCCGCTCGACCGCCTGCTGCACGTCGGCCTTGCGTTCGCGGAGATACGCGTCGTCGATCTCGTCGAAGCGGTCGGTGAGCTTCTCCATCTGCTGCACCAGCGCCCACTCGGCGTTGGCGCGGCGCTCGCGGATCAGCTGCTTGGGCGCCTCCGCCAGCGCCGAATCGTCGAGGATCATGCGATGCAGGTCGAGGAAGGCGCCGAACTCGTGCGGCGCGTCCGCCGGGATGTGGGTGCGCAGCCTCGAGAGCTCGTCGCGCGCCTGGTGCAGCGCGGCGTCGAAGCGGCGCACTTCCGCTTCCACCGCCTCTTCGCGGATCTCGTAGTGCACCACCTCCAGGCGCGCGGTGGTCACGAGGTGCGCGTAGCCGATGGTGATGCCGCCGGAGACGGCGTGGCCGTGCAGGACGAAGTTCATTCCGACTCGCCGAAGCGGTCCGCCACGAGCTTGGCGATCGCGGCGATCGCCGCGTCCGCGTCGTCGCCCTTCGCCTCCAGCAGCACGCTGGTGCCCTGTCCCGCCGCGAGCATCATCACGCCCATGATGCTCTTGGCGTTGACGCGCCGGCCGCTGCGCGAGATCCAGATCTCGCTGTGGAACCCGCCCGCGACCTGCGTCAGCTTGGCCGCCGCCCGGGCATGCAGGCCGAGCTTGTTCACGATCTCGAGCGTTTTGCTAGGCATCCGATAGGAGCGACATTAGGCGTCGCAGCAGCGGTCGGTGTTCATGTGGACCAGGCCTTCGGCGCCGCCGGACATCGCGCGCTGCACCAGCACCGCGAGGCTGACCGGCGCGCCGCCGTTGCGCCCGGTCAGCACCCGCAGCAGCATCGGCAGCGACACGCCGGACACGCCCTCGACCCGGCCGTCCTGGAGCAGCTTCGACACCACGTTGCCCGGCGTGGCGCCGAAGATGTCGGTGAGGATCAGCACGCCGTCGCCGGCGTCGATCTGGTCCATCATCTCGCGCGCGCGCAGCACCAGGTCGTCGGGGTCGTCCTGGCGCCACACGCTCAGCGTGCAGACCTGGCTCGGACGCTGGCCGAGGATCTGCGAGGCGCTCTCGAGCAGCGAGGTGCCGATCTCGCCGTGGGTGACGATCAGGACGCCGATCATGAGAGCTTCGACTCCAGCGCGTCCATGAACATTCCGGACACGTCGAACCCGCTCTGATCCTGGATCTCGCGGAAGCAGGTCGGGCTGGTGACGTTGATCTCGGTGAGCCACTCGCCGATCACGTCGAGCCCGACGAGCAGCAGGCCCCGCGCCGCGAGCTTGGGCCCGAGCGCGGCGGCGATCTCGCGGTGGCGCTCGCTCACCGGCTGCGCCACGCCGCGCCCTCCGGCGGCGAGGTTGCCGCGCGATTCGCCCGGCTTGGGAATGCGCGCGAGGCAGTGCGGCACGATCTGGCCGTCGATCAGCAGCACGCGCTTGTCGCCCTGGGCGATCTCGGGGATGTAGCGCTGCGCCATGACCGTCCGGCTGCCGCCCTGCGACATGATCTCGACGATCACGTTGCGGTTCGGGTCGTCGGCGCGCACCCGGAAGATGTTCTCGCCGCCCATCACGTCCAGTCGCTTCAGCACCGCGTCGCCCTGCGCGTCGATGAATGCGTGCAACCGTTCGGGCTCGCGGCTCGCCAGGGTTGGCGCGACGAACGGCGGAAACTCCGCGATCGCCAGCTTCTCGTTGTGGTCGCGCACCGCGTCGGGCGCGTTGAACACCCGCGCCCCCTCGCGCACTGCCGCGGAAAGGAGCCAGGTGCTGACCACATACTCGAGGTCGAAGGGCGGATCCTTGCGCATGAGCACCGCGTCGAACTTGTGAAGCGGTTGCTCCACGGTTTCGTGGGTCCTGTACCAGTCGGCGTCGTCGGCGGTGACCGAGACCCGCGTGGCACGCGTCCCGACGGAGCTCTTGATCCAGTGCAGCGCCGGCTGACCGCAGACGAAGAGCGCATGCCCCCGCGCCTGCGCGGCGCGCATCATCGCGACCGTGGTGTCCTTGTACGCCTTGAGCTCTTCAGGCGGATCGATGACGAAGAGGAGGACCAGGCTACTTGCTCTGCGAGACCATGAAGTCGACGCCCGCGCGCAGCTCGGCGTCGGTGAGCGCAGGGCTGCCCGCCTTCGGCGGCATGGCGCCTTTGCCTTGGGTCACCGACTGCACCAGCGTGGCCGTGCCCTGCTGGATCCGCGGCGCCCACGCCGCCTTGTCGCCGAGCTTCGGCGCTCCGGCCAATCCTTGCGCGTGGCAGGCGAAGCAGACCTTGTCGTAGACCGCCTTGCCGTCCGCCGACCCCGCCGCGGGTTTGGATTCCGCTGCAGGCTTGGCCTCGGCCGCGGGCTTGGCCGGCGCGGGCGCGGGCTTCACTTCGGCGGGCGCGGCCTGCGCCTGCTGTTGCGGCGCCGGTTTCGCCGGCTCGGGCTTGGCGGCCTCTTTCGGCGCGGCCGGCTCCTTCAGCTTGCCGCCCGACTGGTTCGCCATGAAGACGATGGCGCGCGCGACCTCGTCGTCGGTGAGCGAGGCGTCGCCGCCGCGCGGCGGCATGGCGCCCTTGCCCTTGATCGCATTCGCCAGCATGCCCTTCAGCCCCTCCTTGATTCGCGGGGCCCACTGCTGCGCGTCGCCGATCTTCGGCGCGTTCGCCACGCCGGCCTGATGGCAGGTGGCACAGGTGGCCTTGACGATGGCGTCGCCGGAGCGCGCGCCGGCCGCCGCGGTCGGCGCGCCGAACTCGATTCGGCCGACCGGCTGGATGCGCGCCGCCACGGATTCGGGCGTGAGCGCATTCGGATCCGCGCCCGGGTGGTGCGTGACGAGCTGAACGATCAGGATGATCCCCAGGATCGGCACGAGGAACGCGAGCACGATGGTGACGACGAGCTGCCGCGGGGTCTTGATGAACGAGGAATGCGAGTCGTGCACGGTCACGGGCGCGGAGTTGGTTTTGTAGGTAACGGTATGATTTTAGCTTCAAAGCTTATAGGGGTCGGATCGATTCGGATTTCGCTTTTCGCGCCGCCGGTTTCGGCGCTAACGCGTGGACGCGGAAGGGAAAACCGGCTATCCTGCGCGTCCCGTTTTCGATGCGCCCGTAGCTCAGCGGATTAGAGTATTGGCCTCCGAAGCCAAGGGTCGTGGGTTCGAATCCCGCCGGGCGCGCCATAGTCTTCTTTCACCGGAGTTCAAAATGAAAACCCTTTCTGTCCTGTGCTCCTTCGCCGCGGCCGCGGCGTTGTCGACAAGCGCGGCGGCACAGCAGTACCCGACGCGCAACATCACCATGCTGGTGCCCTACGCGGCCGGGGGCCCGACCGACACGGTGGCGCGCGTCATCGCCCAGTCGATGGGCAAGCCGCTCGGCCATACGATCGTGGTCGAGAACCGGCCGAGCGCCGGCGGCATCCTCGCCCCCGAGCAGGCGAAAAACGCCAAGCCCGACGGCTACACCATCCTGATTCATCACGTCGGCATGGCGACCACGCCGGCGCTGTACCGGCAGCTGCGCTTCAATCCCCTCGGGGATTTCGACTACATCGGCCTCATCAACGACGTGCCGATGACGCTGATCGCCCGCGGCAACTTCCCGGCCAAGGATTTCAAGGAATTCCTCGACTACGTGAAGAAGAACAAGGACAAGGTGTCCATCGCGCACGCGGGCATCGGCGCCGCCTCCCATCTGTGCGGAATGCTTTTTCAGAGCGCAATCCAGACCGACTTCCTCACGGTGCCGTACAAAGGCACCGGGCCGGCGATGAACGACCTCCTCGGCGGGCAGGTGGACTTCATGTGCGACCAGACCACCAACACCACCTCGCAGATCCACAGCGGCAAGGTGAAGGTCTACGGCGTCACGTCCCTGAAGCGCGTGCCCTCGCTCAAGGAGATCCCGACGCTCGACGAGCAGGGCCTGAAGGGCTTCGAGGTCGGCATCTGGCACGGGCTTTATGCGCCGAAGGGCCTGCAGAAGCCGGTGTCCGACAAGCTCGTCGCCGCGCTGCAGGCATCGCTCAAGGACGACGCAGTGCAGAAGCGCTTTACCGAGCTCGGCGCGACGACCTATCCGCCCGAGAAAGCCACCCCGGCCGCCCTGCAGCAGCACCTCAAGGCCGAGATCGACAAATGGACGCCGATCATCAAGAAAGCGGGCGTCTACGCCGACTAGTTTCCTCCGCTGAAACGAAAAGGCCGCCCGCGGGCGGCCTTTTTTTCGGGCTGAGGTCTAAGCGACGCCGTTTTTCTTGAACCAGGCGAGCATGCGCTTCCAGCCGTCCTCGGCCGCGTCCTTGCGGTAGCTCGGCCGGTAGTCGGCGTTGAAGCCGTGCGGCATGCCGGGATAGACATGGATGGTCGACGCCTTGGCCTTGGCGTTGCCGGAGCCCTTGAGAGCGGCGCTCAGCTTGTCGACCTGATCCTGCGGGATGCCCTGGTCGGCGCCGCCGTAGAGGCCGAGCACCGGGCCGTGCAGCTTGTCGACGGCGTCGAGCGGCGTGGTCTTGATGGCCGGCTCGGCCGGGCTCAGGCCGCCGTACCAGGCGACACCCGCGTCGATCTTCGACTGGTGTGCGTTGTACATCCACACCGTGCGCCCGCCGCGGCAGAAGCCGGTGATGCCCATCTTCTCGGTGTCCGCGCGCGCATTCTTGCCGGCCCACGCCACCACGGCGTCAAGGTCCTTGAACATCTGGTCGTCGGAGAGCTGGTTCGCTCCCGCGATGACTTGCTTGAGGTCCTCCAGCTTCCACAGCTCGCCGATGCGGAAGTAGGGCTCGTTGCCGACCGCAAAGTAGCCTTCCTTCGCGACGCGGCGGATCACGTCCTTGATGTGCTCGTGGAGGCCGAAGACCTCGGCCACCACCAGCACCACCGGTCGCTTGCCGCCGCTCTTGGGCACCGCGTAGTAGGCGGGAATATCGCCAATCTTGGTGTCGCCGCCGTCGAGGCCGTCCATCGGCGTCTTGATCGCCTGCGCGAGCACCGGCTCGGCGCTGACCGCGAAGCCGGCGGCGAGGCAGGCGGCGACGAAGCCGCGGCGGTCGACGCGTACATCGGGTACGAGGCTGTTCAGGTCGGCGTCATGCAGGTCTCTGCCGGTGTCTTCCATGATGCTCCTCTTAGTTGTCCAGAGAAGGGCGATGCTTCCATGTGCCGGTGGCGGACTCGAACGCGGCTGCAAGCTGCAACACAGAAAAGTCCGCTCGGTATCGGCCGACGATCTGGATGCCCACGGGCAGCGGCGGATCATCCGCCGTAAAGCCCGCCGGCACCGAAATGGCCGGGTGGCTGGTGATGGTGATGTAGTAGCAGCTCTTCATCCAGTCGAGGTAGTTCGTCATTTTGGTCTTGTTGATTTCGGCTGGATAGGGTTCATCCACTGGAAACGGCGGGAGCTGGTTCACCGGGCAGACCAGGAATTCGTATTTCTCCAGGAACGCGCGCATCCGCTGGTAGAGCTCCGAGCGCAGCCCATTGGCGCGCGCCACCTGATGCGGCGCCAGCCGCAATCCCTGCTCGACGTTCCACTGCACGGTGTCCTTCAGGTCTTCGCGGCGCGTGCGGTAGAACTCGCCATAGGATTGCACGAAGCTCACCGCGCGCAGCGTCTCGAACGCCTCGGTCGCGCCGCTGAAGTCGGGTTCAGCCTCTTCGATGATGCAACCCAGGTCCTCGAAGATCCGCTTTTGCGCTTTCACAACCGAAAGAACCTGTGGATCGAACGGCAACCCGCCGAGGTCACGGCTCCAGGCGATGCGCGTTTTTCGAAAGCTTCTCTTGAGGGGTTTCAAGAAGACCGACCCCGGTTCCTCGATTGACACGGGCGAGCGCAGGTCGGGCCCGGCCATCGCCGAAAGCAGAAACGCGGTGTCCTCGACGGTGCGCGCGATCGGGCCGAGCACGCTCAGCGTGTTCCAGGCGTTTGCCGCCGGCCATGCCGGGACGCGCCCCGGCGTGGGGCGGAAGCCGACCACGTTGCAGTAATTGCCGGGGTTGCGCAGGCTCGCGGCGAGGTCGCCGCCGTCGGCGAAAGGCAGCATGCCGCTCGCGACCGCGGCCGCCGCGCCGCCCGAGGAGCCGCCGCAGGTCTTGGTGAGGTCGTAGGGATTGCGCGTCGCGCCGAACACGGTGTTGAAGGTCTGGCTGCCGGCGGCGAATTCCGGCAGGTTGGTCTTGCCGAGCATGATCGCGCCCGCCGCCGATAGCCGCTGGACGATTAAGTGGTCCTCGTTCGGAACATGGTCCTTGTAGATCGGCGAGCCGAAGGTGGTGCGGATGCCCCGGGTCTGGACATTGTCCTTGTAGGCGATCGGCAGCCCGGCGAGGAGGGGTTTTTCTTTCAGTCGATCAAGCGCCTTGGCTCGCTTCAAGGCTTGATCCGGGAGGAAGGTGACGATGGCGTTCAGCTTCGGGTTCACGCGCTCGATGCGCCGGATGAAGGCGCGCACGAGCTCGGTGGCCGACAGCTTTCTTGCCTGAAGGAGGCGAGCGAGCTGCCGAGCCGGAGCGAAGCACAGCTCGGTCTGGTCCTTCTCGCGGTTCACATCAGAACAATATCAAACTGCTCCGGCGAGTAGCTGGACTCCACCTGCATCGAGATCGGCTTGCCGATGAAATCGGAGAGCATCGCCACCGAGGCCGATTCCTCCTCGTGGAACAGGTCGATCACCGGCTGCGAGGCGAGCACGCGGTATTCGCGCGCGTTGAAGGCGCGCGCCTCGCGCAGGATCTCGCGCAGGATCTCGTAGCACACCGTGTGCGCCGTCTTGACCTCGCCGCGGCCGTCGCAGGTGGGGCAGGGCTGGCACAGGACGTGAGCGAGCGACTCGCGCGTGCGCTTGCGCGTCATCTCGACCAGGCCGAGCGCGGTGAAGCCGCTGACGCTCATCCGCGTGCGGTCGCGCGCGAGCGCGCGCCTGAACTCATCGAGCACGGCGGCGCGGTGCTCCTCGCTCTGCATGTCGATGAAGTCGACGATGATGATGCCGCCGAGGTTGCGCAGCCGCAGCTGGCGCGCGATCGACTGCGCGGCCTCGAGGTTGGTCTTGAAGATGGTGTCGTCGAAGTTGCGGCTGCCGACGAAGCCGCCGGTGTTGACGTCGATCGTCGTCATCGCCTCGGTCTGGTCGATGATCAGGTAGCCGCCGGACTTGAGGTCCACCCGGCGCGACAACGCCTTCTCGATCTCGGTCTCGACGTTGTAGAGGTCGAACAGCGGCCGCTCGCCGGTGTAGTGCTCGAGCTTGCCGTGCACCTGCGGCATGTAGTTCTGCGCGAAGGCTGCGAGCTTCTGGTAGTTCTCGCGCGAGTCGATCAGCACCCGGCCGGTCTGCGCGGTCACCATGTCGCGCATGACGCGCTGGGCGAGCGAGAGGTCCTGGTAAAGAAGCTGGGGCGCGGAGGCCGTCGTGCCCTCGGCGGCGCCTCCCATCGAACGCTCGCGGATCACCTGCCAGAGGTGGCGCAGGTAATCGAGGTCGGCGCGCAGCTCCTCCTCGCTCGCGCTTTCGGCGAGCGTGCGCACGATGAAGCCGCCTTTCTCGTCGGCGGGCACCAGCTCCTTCAGGCGGTCGCGCAGCGCCTGGCGGCCGCCCTCGTCCTCGATCTTCTGCGAGATGCCGATGTGGGGATCGTTGGGCAAGTAGACCAGGAGCCGGCCGGCGATCGAGATCTGCGTGGACAGGCGCGCGCCCTTGGAGCCGATCGGGTCCTTGACCACCTGCACCAGCAGCGGCTCGCCTTCGGCGAGGATGCGCTCGATCGGCTTCGCCGGCTCGCCGCTGACCGCCTTCCGGTACTGCCAGATGTCGGCGACGTGGAGGAACGCGGCGCGCTCGAGGCCGATCTCGAGGAAGGCCGACTGCATGCCGGGGAGCACGCGCGCCACGCGCCCCATGTAGATGTTCCCGACCAGGCCGCGACTCGCGCTGCGCTCGATCAGGAGCTCCTGCACCACTCCCGAGCCTGTAACCGCTACGCGTGTTTCCTGCGGGGTGACATTAATAAGAATTTCTTCGGTCACGCAGTTTGTCGAGGAGCTGGCCGGTCTCGAAGAGCGGCAGCCCCATGACTCCGGAGTAGCTGCCGCGCAGCTCCATGATAAACCGCGCCGCGCGCCCCTGGATGGCATAGGCGCCGGCCTTGTCGTCGCACTCGCCCGTGGCGATGTACTGCGCGATGTCCTCGGGGCTCAGCTGCTTGAACTGGACTTCCGAGCGCGATACCGCCGAGTCGACGCGCTCGTCGCGCATCAGCGCCACCGCGGTGAAGACGTCGTGCCGCCGCCCGGAGAGCGCGGCCAGCATCTCCGCCGCCTCCTTGCGGTCGGCGGGTTTGCCGAGGATCTGGCCGTCGAGCGCCACGGTGGTGTCGGCGGCGAGCACCGGCGCAAACGGCAGGTTGCGCAGGCGCAGGAGCCGCCAGCCCGCCTGGACCTTGGCGCGCGCCACGCGCTCGACGTAGGTGTCGGGCTGCTCGTTCGCCAGGACCGACTCGTCGACGTCGGGCGGCGAGTCGGGCCGGCTGCGGAACAGGAGCAGGTGATAGCGCACGCCGATCTGCGACAGAAGCTCCCGCCGGCGGGGGCTGCGCGATGCGAGATAGATGCCGCGGTCCAGCGGGCCGATCATGGCCCGAGTTTACTATCCTCGGCCTCACTCCCTATGATAAGGATGACCGATCAGCAGGCTCGCCGCGCGATAGAGCTGCTCGAGCAGGACGACCTGAGCGAGCGCATGCGGCAGCGTGAAAGATGACACACGCAGCACCAGCGCGGCCCGCGCCTTCACTTGAGCGGAGAGGCCGTCGGGGCCGCCGATGACGAACGCCGTCTCGCTCTTCAGGAGCTCGGCGAACTCACGTGTCGTGTAGTCACGACCGCGCTCGTCCAGCACGATCACGTTGGTCCCCTTGGGTAAGGCGGCGACCAGCCGCTTCTCGTCCTTCACCGTGACCCGCGACACCTCATAGCCCTTCGGCATGCGGCGGGCGTATTCCGCGCAGGCCTCCTCGGCCCAGCCGGGCAGCCTAGCGCTGACCGCGAGGACGTTTAGCCTTGGCACGCCGCGGCTGCTTTGGCTTTTTTCTATTGATAAGACGAACCGTCTTGCCGCCCCACACTTCCTCCAGGTTGTAGAACTCGCGCACCGCGGGATGCATGATGTGCACGACCACGTCGCCGAGGTCGACCAGTACCCACTCGCCGGAGTTCTCGCCTTCGACGCCGTACACGCGCGAGCCGAGCTCGCGGATGCGCTCCTGCACGCGGTCCGCGAGCGCTCTGACTTGCCGATTGGAGTCCCCGCTCGCGATCACCACGCGCTCGAACATCGAGGGCATGCGCGCCGTGTTGAAGACGAGGATGTCGCGACCCTTGACGTCCTCGAGCGCTTCCACCACGGCGCGCTGCTTGGCGCGGATGTCCATCAGCTGTAGAGGCGGTGGCGGGCGATATAGCTCGCCACGGCCGAAGGCACCAGGTCGTCGAGACCTTCGCCGCGCTTCACGCGCGCACGGATCTCGCTCGCCGACACCGTCATTGGACGCATCGGAATGAACTTCACGTTGTCCTTCACTTGGATGCCGGGCCGGCCGAATACCGACAGGCGTGCGAGGCGCCTCACCTCGTCGGGCCGGTGCCAGCTGTCGAGCTTTGCGTATTGGTCTGCGCCCATCAGGAGATAAAGCTCTGCGTCGCCCAGCTCGCTGCGCAGCGCGCGCAGCGTGTCGACGGTATAGCCCGTGGCCCCGGGACGCAGCTCGCGCTCGTCCACAGCGAACCGCGGCTCGTCCTCGACGGCGAGCCGCAGCATCGCCGCCCGATCCTTCCCGGGCGTCGCGGAAGGCGGCCGGTAGCGTGTGTTCCCGGTCGGGATGAAAAGCACGTGGTCGAGGCCCAGGTGATCGAGCGCGGCGCGCGCCATCGCGAGATGCGCGTTGTGGACCGGGTCGAACGTGCCGCCGAGGATCCCTATGGCAGCCACTAACTGCGGATCTCTCCGTGGCCCAGGACGACGAATTTCTGCGTGGTGAGGCCCTCGAGCCCGACCGGGCCGCGCGCGTGCAGCTTGTCGGTGGAGATGCCGACCTCGGCGCCGAGCCCGTACTCGTAGCCGTCGGCGAAGCGGGTCGAGGCGTTCCACATCACCGAGCTCGAGTCGACCTCGCGCAGGAAGCGCTCGGCGCGCGCACGGTCGTTCGCCACGATCGCGTCGGTGTGCTGCGAGCCGTACTTCGCGATGTGCTCGATCGCCTCGTCGACTCCCTTCACGGTCCGGATCGACACGACGGGCGCGAGCCACTCGGTGTAGTAGTCCTGCTCGGTCGCCGCTCTTGCCCCCTGAATGAATTTGAGAGAGGCGGGATCCGCGCGCATCTCCACGCCCTTGCTTTTGTAGATCGAGGAAATCGAAGGCAACACCTTTGCCGCGATCCCCTCGGCCACCAGCAGTGTCTCCATCGCGTTGCACACGCCGTAGCGCTGGGTCTTCGCGTTGTCGGCGATCTTCACCGCCATGTCCGGGTCGGCGCTGTCGTCGATGTAGACATGGCAGATGCCGTCGAGGTGCTTGATCATGGGGATGCGCGATTCGCGCGAGAGCCGCTCGATCAGCTCCTTGCCGCCGCGCGGCACCACGATGTCGACGTAATCGCGCAGCGTGATGAGCTCGCCGACCGCGGCGCGGTCGGTGGTATCGACGAGCTGGACGGCGGCCTCGGGCAGGCCCGCGCTCTTGACCCCGGCGCGCACGCAGCTGGCAATGGCGCGGTTGGATCCCAGCACTTCCGAGCCGCCGCGCAGGATCGCGGCGTTGCCCGACTTGAGGCACAGCGCGGCGGCGTCGGCGGTCACGTTGGGACGCGACTCGTAGATGATGGCGATCACGCCGAGCGGAACGCGCATCCGCGCCACCTCGATCCCGGTCGGCCGCTTCACGCGTTCCGAGATCGCGCCGACCGGGTCGGCCAGCTTCGCTACCTCCTCGACCCCCGCGGCCATCTGCTCCACGAGCTTGGGCGTCAGCGTCAGGCGGTCGACGAAGGCCGCATCGCTCCCCTTTGCGGCCGAGACGTCGGCGCGGTTCGCGTCGAGGATCGCGTCCTTTCGCGAGCGGATCTCGCCGGCGATGGCGTGCAGCGCGCGGTTCTTCTGTTCGGTGCCCGCGCGCGCCAGCGCCCGCGAGGCTTCGCGCGCCTGCCGGCCGAGGCTCCGAACGTGCTCCCGGGCATCCATCGGCTGAATGTTAACCCTCGAGGGTCTGCGCGAGCTTCAGGAATTCGTCCCACGGCTGGCCCGGGCCGACCCCTTTGATTGCGCGGTCTATTCCTGCGGCGTGGGCGAGGGCCCGCTGCACCGCCTGCGGCCGCACGCGGCCGCAGGCCGCCTTCATGGGGCGCTGGCGCGGACCCCACACCCGGTTCTCGCGCATCAGCTCGTCCACCGGCCGGCCGGCGGCGGCCCCGGCCTGAATGCGTGCGAGCGCGAACAGCTCCTCGCTCAGCGTCCAGAGGACGAGCGTCGGCGCCTCGCCTTCGCTTTTCAGCCCGTCGATGATCCGCAGGTAGCGCGCGGCGTCGCCGCCGAGCAGCGCCTCGCCCGCCGCGTAGGCGTCGTAGCGGGCCACGTTCGCCACCGCTTCGCGCACCGTGTCGAGGCCGAGCTCGCCCTCGGGCGCGAGCAGCCCGAGCTTCTGCACTTCCTGGTGCGCGGCGAGGAGGTTTCCTTCGACGCGGTCGGCGAGGAACTCGAGCGCCTCGCGCGGGGCGCGCTGGCGCTGGCGCGCGAGCCGCTCGGCGATCCACGCGGGGAGGCGCGGGCGCTCGACCGGCCACACGTCCACCACCACGCCGGCGCTCGAGAGGGCCCCGAACCACGCGCTCGACTGGCTCATGCGGTCCAGGCGCGGCAGCGAAACCAGGAACAGAATGTCGGCGCTGGGGCGCCCGCAGTAGCGCGCGATGGCCTCGCCGCCCTGGACGCCGGGCTTGCCGGAGGGAAGGCGCAGCTCGACGATCTTCTTTCCGCCGAACAGCGACAGGCTGGCGAGCGAGTGCGCGAGCTCGCTCCAGTCGAAGCTCCTGCCGGGCTCGAGCACCTCGCGCTCGGTGAAGCCGCGCGCCCGCGCCGCGGCGCGCACCGCGTCCGCCGCCTCGAGCGCGATCAGCGGCTCGTCGCCGTGGACGGCGTAGATCCCGCCTAGGCTGCGTCCGAGATGCGACTCGAGCTGTTCGGCGCGCACCTGCACCGCTCAGGCCTTGGGCCTTTGCGCCGAGGAGAGCCGCCGCATGATCTGCTGAACCATGTCGCCCTGCATGTCGCGGAACAGGAGCTGCTCCTCCGATTCCTTAGCCAGCACGTCGGCATCGTTGTAGGTCACTTCGCGGGTGAGGTCGAGCGTGCTCTGCGGCACGAAGTCGTGGCCCTTGCCGTCGTGCACGCGGAAGCCGACCCGGTAGCGCAGGCGGAACTCGCGCACCCGCCCGGCGCCGGTGAGCGAAAGGATTTCCTTGGCGCGCGTTTCCCCGGAGAACTCGAGGATCGCCTCGGCCTTCTTCGGGTCGTCCACCACCTTGACGTTGCTCCCTGCGCGGAGGTTGCGCGTCAGGTCGAGCGCGATTCCGCTGGTCGCGTTCGGCACGTACACGGAATCGAACGGCATGTCGGCGGTGCCGCGCAGGTGGAACCCGCACCCGGCGAGCGCGCACGTCAGAACGATGAGGAGGAGTGTTCTCAAACGACGACGTTGACCAGCCGCCCGGGCACGATCACAACCCGCTTGACGACCTTGTCGACGATTTGCTTCTTCACGAAATCGAGCGCCAGGACGATGGCTTCAATCGCCCCCTTGTCCGCAGACTTCGGAACGCGCACGGTGCCCCGCTTGACTCCATTCACCTGCACCACCAGCTCGATCTCGTCCTGCTCCAGCGCTCCCGAGTCCGGGTCCGGCCACTGCGCGAGGAGGATGTCTTCACCATAACCGAGCTCGCGCCAGAGATGGTGGGTGATGTGCGGGGCGATCGGCGAGAGCAGCCTCAGCAGGATCGAAAGGCCCTCCTCGGTCGTGACGTCCCAGTCGGCGAGCTCCTCGAGCGAATTGAGGATCTTCATGCACGCCGAGGCGACGGTGTTGAACTTCTGCCGCTCGATGTCGTCGTTGGCCTTCTTGAGCTCGGAATGGATCTGGAAGCGGATCTTGCGGTCGACGTTCTGGCTGCGCTTGGCGCGGGAAAACCGGGCCGAAAAGTCCCACAGCTTGCGCAGGAACCGGTACGAGCCCTCGACGCTCTCATCGCTCCATTCGAGCGTGTTGGTCGGTGGCGAGGCGAACATGGTGTAGAAGCGCGCGGTGTCGGCGCCGTAGCGTTCGATGAGCGCCTGCGGATCGACGCCGTTGTTCTTGGATTTCGACATCGTCCCGATGCCGTCGTAGACCACCGGCGTGCCGTCGGACGCCCGTTTCGCCGACACGATGTTGCCCTTGGAATCGCGCTGCACCTCGACATCGGCGGGATTGACCCATTCGCGCCGGCCGCTGGCGTCGGTGTAATAGGACTCGGCGAGCACCATGCCCTGGGTCAGCAGGTTGGCGAACGGCTCGGCCGCCCCCTGCATCAGCCCGGTCTCCGCGATCATCGCGCGCTGGAAGAAGCGCGAATAGAGCAGGTGCAGGATGGCGTGCTCGATGCCGCCGATGTACTGATCGACCGCCATCCAGTAGTTGGCGCGCTCGTCGAGCATCGACTTGTCCTGTCCCGGGCAGGCAAAGCGCGCGAAGTACCAGGACGAATCGACGAACGTGTCCATGGTGTCGGTCTCCCGCTTCGCGGGCTTGCCGCACGAGGGGCACTTGGTATTGGTATACGCGGCCAGCTTGTTGAGCGGGTTGCCCGTGCCGTCGGGCACCAGGTCCTCCGGCAGCACGACCGGCAGGTCCTTGTCCGGCACCGGCACGTCGCCGCAGCTCGGGCAATGCACGATCGGGATCGGCGTGCCCCAGTAGCGCTGGCGCGAGATGCCCCAGTCGCGCAGGCGCCATTGCACCTGCTTCTCGCCCAGGCCTTTCGCCTTTAGGTCGGCCGCGATGGCATCGGTCGCTTCTCCAAACGACAGTCCATCGTACTTGCCGGAATTGATGCAAACCCCGTACTGCGCGTATTCGGGCTTCCAGGGCGGATCGACCCTGTCCCCGGCCGGGTGGCGGATCACCGGCTTGATCGGCAGCTTGTACTTCAGCGCGAATGCGTAGTCGCGCTCGTCGTGGGCCGGCACGCCCATCACCGCGCCCTCGCCGTAGCCCATGAGCACGTAGTTACCGACCCAGACCGGGAGCTTCTCGTTGGAGAGCGGGTGGGTCACGAACATGCCGGTCGGCATCCCCTTCTTCTCGATCTGCGCGAGGTCGGCCTCCATCACCGCGCCCTTCCTGCACTCCTCGACAAATGCGGCCAGCTTCGGATCGTTTCTTGAAGCGGCCGCGGCAATGGGGTGCTCGGCCGCGACCGCCATGAAGGTCGCCCCCATGAGAGTGTCGGCCCGCGTCGTAAAGACCCATAGCACCTGCCGCTGGCCGTTGAGCTCGTAGGGAAAGCCAATCCGAACCCCTTCGGACTTCCCGATCCAGTTCTTCTGCATCAGCTTGACCTGCTCGGGCCAGCCGGGCAGGTCGTCGAGCGCGGCGAGGAGCTCGTCCGCGTACGCCGTGATGCGCAGGAAGTACATCGGGATCTCGCGCTTCTCCACCAGCGCGCCGGTGCGCCAGCCGCGGCCTTCGATCACCTGCTCGTTCGCGAGCACGGTCTGGTCGACCGGGTCCCAGTTGACCACCCCGGTCTTCTTGTACGCCAGCCCGTTCTTGAACAGGCGGGTGAACAGCCACTGGTTCCACCTGTAGTAGCTCGCATCGCAGGTGGCGAGCTCACGCTGCCAGTCGAGCGCGAAGCCCAGGCTCTGCAGCTGCTTCTTCATGTAGGCGATGTTGTCGCGCGTCCACTTCGCCGGCGGGACCTTGTTCGCCATCGCCGCGTTCTCGGCGGGCAGGCCGAAGGCGTCCCAGCCCATGGGCTGCAGCACGTTGAAGCCGCGCATGCGGTAGTAGCGTGTCAGCACGTCGCCGATGGTGTAGTTGCGCACGTGGCCCATGTGCAGCTTCCCCGAGGGGTAGGGGAACATGGACAGGCAGTAGAACTTGCGCTTCGCCGGATCTTCGACCGAGCGGAACGAGCCGCGGCTCGCCCAGAACTGCTGGGCGTCGCGCTCGACTGCTGCCGGATCGTAGCCGTCTTGCATGGCGAAGCCGCGGATTATAATGGCCGCGCCTTGTCGCTTCACCTCGAGCACCTCAATCCCGAGCAGCTAGCCGCCGTCACGGCGCCAGACGAGCACGCGCTCATCCTCGCCGGCGCAGGCAGCGGCAAGACGCGCGTGCTCACCACGCGCATCGCCTGGCTGATCAAGGGCGGCCGTGCCCACCCGGCCAACATCCTCGCGGTCACCTTCACCAACAAGGCGGCGCGCGAGATGCTCACGCGGGTCACCGCCATGCTGCCCGCCAGTCCCCGCGGCATGTGGATCGGGACCTTCCACGGCCTCGCCAACCGCATGCTGCGGATGCACCACGCCGAGGCCGGCCTGCCGCAGGCCTTTACCATCCTCGACTCGCAGGATCAGCTCGCCGCGATCAAGCGCATGGCGAAAGGTATGAACGTGGACGAGGACCGCTTCCCGCCGCGCGAGCTCATGTACTTCATCAACGGCCAGAAGGAGGAAGGCATCCGGGCGCGCGAGGTGCGCGTCAGCGACGAGACGACGAAGGGCTACGCCGGCCTCTACGCGGCCTACGACGAGCAGTGCCAGCGGGAAGGCGTGGTGGATTTCGCCGAGCTGCTCCTCAGGTGCTTCGAGCTCCTGTCGCGGAACGAGATCCTGCGCGAGCACTACTCGCAGCGCTTCCGTTACATCCTGGTGGACGAGTTCCAGGACACCAACCGGCTGCAGTACCGGTGGCTCAAGCTCCTGTCGGGCCATCCGAGGCCGCCGCAGAGCGGCGGGTCGCTCGTCTTCGCCGTCGGCGACGACGACCAGTCGATCTACACCTTTCGCGGCGCCAACGTCGGCAACATGGCCGACTTCGAGCGCGACTTCAAGGTGAGAAACGTGGTGCGCCTCGAGCAGAACTATCGCTCGCACGGCAACATCCTCGATGCGGCCAATGCGCTCATCTCCAACAACCGCAACCGCCTGGGCAAGAATCTGTGGACTTCCGCGGGCAAGGGCGAGCCGCTGCGGGTGTTCGAGGGCGAGTCGGACAACGACGAGGCGCGCTGGCTGGTCGAGGAAGTGGAGGCGCTGGCGCGCGACGGCACGCGCCTCTCGCAGGTCGGGGTGCTCTACCGCTCCAACGCCCAGTCGCGCGTGGTCGAGCACGCGCTGTTCTCGCGCGGCATTCCCTACCGGGTCTACGGCGGCTTGCGCTTCTTCGAGCGCGCCGAGATCAAGCACGCGCTCGCGTACCTGAGGCTGGTCGCCGCGCCCGACGACGACAACGCTTTCCTGCGGGTGGTGAACTTCCCGACGCGCGGCATCGGCGGGCGTACGCTCGAGCAATTGCAAGACATGGCGAAGCGCGACGGCGTCTCGCTGATGAAGGCAAGCACGGAAGGAAAGGCGGCGGGCTTCAAGAAGCTGATCGACGACCTGCGCGCCGAGGTGCAGGGGCTGCCGCTACCCGAGGTGGTGCAGGCGGCGATCGCTCGCAGCGGCCTGATCGAGCACTACAAGACCGAGCGCGAAGGCGCCGACCGGATCGAGAACCTCGAGGAGCTGGTCGCCGCGGCCGCCGCCTTCAGCCAGGAGGAGCGCGAGACCGAATCGGGCGAGGCGCTCGATCCGCTCACCGCGTTCCTCACCCACGCCGCGCTCGAGGCGGGCGAGCACCAGGCAGGGGAGGGCCAGGACGCGCTGCAGATGATGACCGTGCACTCGGCGAAGGGCCTGGAGTTCGATGTCGTGTTCCTGACCGGCCTCGAGGAGGGCCTCTTCCCCCACGAGCAGAGCGTGGTGGAGCGCGACGGGCTGGAGGAGGAGCGGCGCCTCGCCTACGTCGCGATCACCCGGGCGCGCAACCGCCTGTACCTCTCGCATGCGCAGACGCGCATGCTGCACGGCCAGACGCGCTACAACATTCCCTCGCGTTTCCTCGAGGAGATTCCCCAGCAGCTCATGAAGTGGCTGACGCCGCGGCTCTCCAGGCAGAAGGCGTTCCAGCCCGACTTCTCACGCCAGACCCACACGCCCTTCCCGCGCAAGCCTCAGGTGCGCGAGGTCGACGGATTCCGCATCGGGCAGAACGTCACGCACCCCAAATTCGGCGCGGGGGTCATCGTCGACCTGGAGGGTCAGGGCTCTGACGTGCGCGTGCAGGTCAACTTCCGCAATCACGGCCTGAAGATGCTCGCGCTGGCAATGGCTAAGCTTCAAGCCGCGTAAAGACAAGTTTCACTCCCAGCAAGCCCATGACCCCGCCGGCAGCGCGGTCGATCCAGCGTTTCCATCGTAGATAGGCAGCCGCCGGCGCCGGCGAGCGCCCGCGATGCTGAGAACCGCGAATACGCCTTCCATCATCTGCGCGCAGCCACCGTGTCGTCCGACGGCCCGCGTCCGCGGCGCACCAGCACGATCGCGAACAGGCTGAGCGCCGTCGGCCCTGCCAGGAAGAAGAGCGCCACCCAATCGGAGTCGCCGCTCGCGACGAGGTAGCCGAGCAGCACGCCGAGAAGAAGCAAGGCGAGCGCGTCGACGCTGAGCCCGGCCCAGAACGAGAAGCGGTCGCGAAATACGAGCGCCATGGTGCTGGCGGCCGCCACCAGGACGCAGTATCCCCCCATGACGAAGAATCCCGTATCGAGCCGGCGGTTCGAGAGGAGGAAGAAGAGCGGCAGCAGCAGCAGGAACGCGTTGCCGACGAACGCGAGCGCGCGCGCCGCGCGCGCGCCGATCCCGAGCCTGGGCGCCGCGTCGGATGCGGCGCTCATCTTCGGCGCAGCGTAGGGGTTGCCTGCCGGTGCCGCCATGCGGTCTCTAACCCTGCGCGAGGAGCGCCTGATAGTCGGCGATGGCAGCCTCGACGACCTTTGCAGCGTGCCGCACGCCATAAGCGAGCTGCACGGCGATCTGCGCCTTCTCGCCCGGGACGAGCTTGTAGGTCTCGAAGTAGTGCTGCAGCCGCTCGACCAGGATCGGCGGCAGGTTGGCGAGATCGGTGGCGGTGCTCCACACGAGATCGCCTTCGAGCACCGCGATGATCTTGTCGTCGGCCTCGCCGCGGTCGAGGATCTGCAGGCCGCCGACCACGCGCGCCGGGACGATGATCTCCGCGCGTGTGATCGGCCGCTCGGAGAGCACGCAGATGTCGAGCGGATCGCCGTCGCCGCGCTCGGCGCCGGGGCAGAGGGCGGCCACCTTGTTGCCGCAATAAGTCCTGGGAACGAAGCCGTAGAGCGACGGCGGCTGCGAGGAAGTGCGCTGCGGCCGGTCGACCTTCACATAGCCGCTCGCCTTGTCGACCTCGTACTTGATCAGGTCGAACGGCGTGATCTCTATGTAGGCGTTCACCGAGAGCGGCGGCTGGCGGCCCACCTCGAGCCCGTGCCAGGGGTGCGGGCGCCATTCGTGGAACTCCGGAGGCGTGCTGGCGGCCATGCCGCATCCTACCTGCGTTCGCGCTGCCCTCCGCGCCGCTCGTAGTGATCCGGATCCTCGATCCGCCAGGGCCGCGGCTCGGTTCGGCGCGAGCGCCAGATCAGCCCGAGCCCGAGCATTCCCGCCACCGCGGCGAGGGCGAGCAGCATGGTCACAGCGCCATTTTCGCGCATGGCAAAGGCTGCCACGGCGAAGAGCAGGGCCGCGGCGAATACTGCGATACCCGTTTCCCTCACGTGGCAGCGCGGCGTCTGACGCCAACCGCGCGCCACTTCCCAGGCGAGAACGCCGGCGGGCAGGACGAGCAGCCAAGGGCTGGGATGCGGCTCGCCCGCGAGCGTGCCGATCAGCAAGGCCGAGACGAGCGCCGCGACCAGGAGCGAGATCGGGCGTCGCAACTCGTCTCGCCAGGCGCGCCGCAGGTCGCGGCCGAGCAGCGCCAACGCGCCGAGCGCGAGGAAAATTTCGACCCCGGTCTGCGGAGTCATTCGCGGCACCCGTCCGGCACGACATCGGATACGCGCGCAACTTCGCGCAGGCGCAGGAGCCCGTCGTAGTCCCGGGCAAAACCCTCTCGTTTGGCGTCGATGTCGATTGTTCCAAACGCTTCGACGTAGATCGGCGGGTACGGCTTGCCGCTTCGCCCGCGGAGCCGCTCAACGCGCCGGCGCAGCGGCCGCAGCGTCCATTCCTCGCCTTCGAGCCAGTAGGTCTGCTTCGAATCGCAGGGGTGGAACGCCCGCACCTCATGGCCCCAGTAGACGCGTCCGCGCAGGATGTCCTCACCGCATGCGGTGCCGGCCACGCCGGCCAGCAATGCCACAGCCCATCTCATCGATCAGCCGCCGCTCGCGCGCGCCTCTGCGCCGTCGACGAACCTGAGAGTCACGTCATCGCCGCCGGCGATCCGGCCGCTGACCCACTTCAGCAGCTCGTCGATACCGCGCTCCGGCGAACGCGCACCTGTACCGGACGAGATTGTTTCGGCGAGTCCACGCGCGGCGACCAAGGCGACGAGCTGGCGTACCGCGTCGGCACCGCAGGTCGCGACGGGCTGTCCGTTCACCTGTATTTCGACGGCAATCATGGCTCGAACCTCACATCAAGTATGCGGCCCACCAGATCAGAAAGCCGAGCTCGACCAGGGCATCGGCCAGGTAGATCGGCCCGATGACCCGTTTGAGAACATAAACCAGTTCGATCACGAGTAGTGCAGCGGCGCTCGCCATGGCGATGAAGACGAGGCCGGGGACGAATCCCCGGCCCACCCCGGCGAGGATCAGGCCGCCGCCGATGGCGACCAGCAGGAGACCCACCGTCTTGACCAGCCACAGGTCCGCCTTCCGCCCGGTCACCCTCTGAAACGAGTCGATATGGACCACCGACCAGGCCCCCGAAACGAGGTAGTAAAGCCCTTGCGTCAATGCCACAGAAGTCAGAGCGAGAGCTCCATGAAGACCGCGCTCCTGCGGTAAGCCCCCAGCGTCGCGGGATCCTGGTAGGCGTCCATGCTGTTGTCGGCGTACGGCTCGACCTCGACGAAGCCGACCGAGCGATACAGCGCGTGCGCAGGGGCGAGCGCGCGCAGGCTCTCGAGCCGCAGCTTCGCGTAACCGAGCTCCTTGGCGTCGCTCAGCAGCCGCTGGACAAGGGCGCGGCCGGCGCCGATGCCGCGCACGTGCGGCTGGATGTACATCCTCTGGATCTCGCCGACGCCCTGCGCCAGACGCTTGAGGCAGCCGACGCCGATATCGCGCGCATCGTGCCGCACCAGATAGAAGCGTCCGGTCGGCGGATAGAACTTCGAGCGGTCCTCGATATCCGAGCGCGCCATCGCCTCGATGTCGAACGACAACCCATAGCTCGAGCGCGCGATGTCGCCGACCCATCGCAGGTATTCGACGAGCAGCGCGCGCGCCGACTCGCGCTGCTCGGACGTCTCAACCGGCACCAGGCTCAGCGACACAATCCGCTTCTATTTCTACCAACCAGCCCGGATCGATCAAGCGGCTGACCTGCACGAACGTGCATGCGGGCTTCACGCCGGAAAAGACCTCGCCGTGTGCGCGGGCCGCTTCTTCCCAGCGCGAGATGTCGGTGAGCATGACGCGCGTGCGGATGACGTTCTGCAAGCCGAATCCGGCTTCCCCGATCGCTTGCGCGATGATCTCGAGGCAGCGCCGTGTCTGCCCGTAGACGTCGCCCGGTGCCGCCACGCTGCCATCCGCCGCAATCGGCGCGGTGCCCGACACCGCGACGATCGGACCCACTCGCACCGCTCGGGAAAAGCCGATGCGAGGCTCGAAAGGCGATCCGGAAGAGATGAGCTTGCGCGTCACTCGGCGCCCTTCCCGAGCGGCTCCATTCCGCTGCTCCGGATCGTCCCGGACGCGCGCCCGGAAGCGAGGAACGCGATCAGCCGCTTCGCCGCCGCGACCTCCTTGGATCCCGCGACGACCGCGGCCGCGAAGACCTGGTTCAGCTGGATCTCCTCCGCAATCACGCCTGCCAGCTCGACCCCTGGCGCGTGCACGATCTCGCTGACCGGAAGGAGCCCGATGTCCGCTCCCCCCGTGGCGACCAGCGCCGCCGCGTCGGTGCCGCGTGCTGTGAGCTTGAAGCGGACCTTGTCGGCGATGCTGAGGCGCGGAAAGACCTCGTCCCGAAGAAAAATGCCGCTCGTGCTGCTCGGGACGGCAACGAGCTTGGCTTTCAGCACCACCTGCTTGAAGGCC
>Ga0075428_100001108_pt1 | contig 28692 bp, 22 predicted proteins | sample RhiMetdeltSRZDD2_FD_75291 | JGI IMG/M metagenome (GOLD analysis project Ga0075428, IMG submission 75291) | Populus rhizosphere microbial communities from Tennessee, USA - Rhizosphere MetaG P. deltoides SRZDD2 | ecosystem: Host-associated > Plants > Roots > Rhizosphere > Soil | place: USA... | reverse complement strand
TCTTTGTCCGTGGCCTTCAAATGCAGTCGTACGAGTGTATTCACCGGCACTTCAATCTCCGCCGGAGTGAACTCGTACTTTTTCGCACTGACGTCGATTTCTTTGACAGGTGCTCCGGCTGGAGCGGGATTTCCGACTTTTTTGACCCCTTCAGCCTTGTCCTCCGCACGCATCGATGGAACCAACAAGAACAATCCTAGCAACAGAACGAGCATGGCCTTCATCACAACCTCCTTGAAATCCGCTCCAAAGCGGGGACGGGCAACAGGAACTCATTCGAACAACCCCACCGCTTCGTTAAGATGAGCCGTGAAACAATTGCGTTTGCCGCGCGAACCGGATTCTGTAGGGACGCGGTGCCCTACGTCCGGATGCCGTCGTGGACGCGCGGCAGCGCGTCCCTGCTGTTTAATTCTTGGGAGCCGCGCCGCCAATTGGAGTTTTTTCACAGTTCCAGAGAAAATTCTCTCGATAACAACAAACCAGACTCCGTAAGGCACAAATCAATTTCAGTCTAACAGTTGCCGGTAATCCGCAAAGTTCAATGTGATACACTCTCCCGGCAATTTTTCGGAAGATCACCAACAATCTCTACAACCTGAGGAGAGTTCTGCATGAGCAACTCAAACCTATTCGATCTTACTGGACGCGTTGCGGTGGTGACCGGTGGCAGTAAAGGCCTGGGAAAAGCGATGGCTCGCGGCTTTGCGCAGGCCGGCGCCGACGTAGTGATCAGCAGCAGGCATACCGACGAGTTGGAGAAGGCCCTGCCCGAAATTCTGGAAGGCACTGGCCGGCGCGGCGTGATTGTCACTGTAGACCTGTCGAAGCGCGGCGACGCAGAACGTCTGGCCAAGACTGCGCTTGAGCAAATGGGTCGCGTGGATATTTTGGTGAATAACGCAGGAACCAACGTTCCGAGTCCCATTGACCAGGTGAAAGATGAGGATTGGGACCGCGTCATTGAACTCAACCTCAGCACTTGCATGGTGCTTACGCGCGCCTTGGTTCCGCAAATGAAGGAACGGCGCTGGGGTCGCATCATCCACATCTCTTCCGTTCTTGGCCTCGGCTCAAAAGTGGGGCGCAGCGTGTATTCAGCCACAAAACGAGGGGTGATTGGATTGGCACAAGCCGGCGCCTTGGACCTGGGTCCATTCGGCATTACGGTCAATGTCATCGCTCCTGGTCCCTTTCTCACAGATTTGCCCATGAACCTCCTGAGCGATGCGGAGAAGCAAATGTTCTCCAATCGGACCGCTTTGGGGCGTTGGGGCAAACCGGAGGAGATGGCCGGCCCTGCCTTGCTACTGGCCAGCGACGCCGGCAGCTATATTACCGGAGAGGTACTGGTCGTCGATGGCGGTGTGATGGCCCATACGCTGTAGAGAGCTGCCTAGTTTCTGCTTTCAGCCTTCAGATTCTTGTTCCGTCACTCCCGTGAAAGCGGAATGACAACTGGAGTTTCTACCGTTGCCACCTTTTCCAAGGGGAACAGAACTCTGGCCGGCCAACCCTATTCCCGCGACAAACGAATGACGACGGGGCACTGAGCGTCTCTGACTTCTTACTTTCACTCCTTCAGCCCAAAGCAGTACAACTTCGTGCGAGTCCGGAAATAAATCTTCCCGTCGGCAATCGCCGGGGTTGCGAAGCATTCATCGGTTAGTTCGTTCATTGCGAGCACTTCCCACTGTCCAGCAGCTTTCAACACGCTGACTTTTCCACCTTCGCTCGCAACGTAAACCTTGCCATCTCCCGCCACAGGTGAAACCCAGTAGCGCTCCGCAGCGTTAGGTAGCCTCGCCTGTTTCAATACCTCGCCGGTCTTGGGATTCAGCGTTGTCACAATGCCGCCGTCCTTCACTAGAAAAAGCACATCCTGATACAACAGGGGCGAGGGCACATTCGGCAGCGCTTTGCGATACCTCCAAACAACATGGGTTTGCGTCACATCACCGCGGCCACCATGACGAACCGCGACCAAGCTGTTTTGCGCCATTCGCCGCGTGCGCCGAAAGTTCCAGTCACTGGCATCGATCAGACCGTCATGGTCGAGATCCTCGTCCGGGTTAAACTTCACGTCAGCGGGCAGCTCAGTCTTGGACAATTTCCCATCTCCGTTGGCATCCTGCTTCTTCAGCACCTCTTCAAAATTGAGAATCGTTGGCGGATAGTCGGTGTCGCCGCCAATTTCCCAGCCATTGACGTAGATCATGTCGCCCTGAAACAACGGAACTGACTTCAGTTGCCAGGCCATGCCCGTGACCCACCAAAGCTTCTTGCCGGTCTCGAGGTCGTAGCTGATCAATTGAAAAGCGCCCGGCACAATCAACTCGGCAGGTCCGTTCTTCGGTTGAAAGACGCCAGGAGTTGCATAGCCACGGGCCACCTCGGGTCTCTCAATCTTCCAAAGGCGCTTACCGGTCTGCTTGTCTACAGCAATCAGGTACGATCCAATGTCTTGATCGCAAATCAGCACCAACTTGTTGCCTGCCAGGATGGGTGAAGAGCCATGCCCGTTCACATTGTTGAATGGCCCAAGCGCCAAACGCCAGACCTCAGCGCCGTCCAGGTCGTAGGCCAGCAAGCCAAAGTCTCCGAAAAACACGTAGACCCGCTTTCCGTCAGTGACAGGCGTTGGTGAGGCGGGAGTGTTCGTCTGCTGAAAGGGTTCCGTTCGATCGCGTGGTGCCTCGCGCCGCCAAAGAATCTTCCCCGACGAGCGCTCCAGCCGAAAGGTGAGTAGCTTTTCGCCCTCGAATGCCGTCAGGAAGATGGAGTTGCCCATTAGCACTGGCGATGAATGGCCAGGAGGCAGCAGCGTCTGCCACACAACGTTCTTCTCCGGACCGAACTGCACCGGCAAGTTCTTGGACGATGACAATCCAGTCCCGCCAGTGCCGCGAAACTGCGGCCAGTCTTCAGCAACCAAAGCAAGACCATAAACAAGAAGAGGGAGGATGAGAGCTGGAATGCGAATCAAGGAAGAGACTCCTTTCTGCAGTCGGGTGACCCCGGACTTGGTTCACTCCGTTTGCGCGCGGGAATAGGCGATGGATCATGGCATAATTGCCGCTGCTGAAGCTACCGGCCAGACTGTTGCAAGCCGTCAAAGTCTTTGCGGGCAGTACGGAGCAGAGTGTGTTGTGTTTCAGCCCACCGATTGCTGCAGCATCCTAGGGGCGTATCGTCATTCCGGCGAAAGCCGGAATGACGGGCTATCTGCGACATGGAGGCAAAACTTCAAAGCTCGCTGAACAGGGGCCAGTTTGTCCACTCTTCGTGGAGTAGCATCCCACAACGAAATTAGTTTTGTTGAACCGAGGCCATGAATCAACTGACATCGATACTTCTCGTGTTCTCCGCCAGTCTTTTGACTGCCTGCAACATTCCCTCCAAGCAGGGGCAACCGGACGCGAAGGTCCAGGGCTCGCCTGGTTCGAACAAAGATCCGCACTCTTACTCAAACCCGGAACAGATCAGAGTGCGCCATCTCGACCTGGACCTCCAAGTCTCTTTCGAAAAGAAGACACTTGAAGGCAGCACGACACTTACCGTTGAGCGCGTCACCAGCAGCAACAACGATGTTCCCCTGATATTGGATACGCAGGATCTGAAGATTGTTGAGGTGGAAGCTGCGCAAGGCTTGGCCGCATTTCAACCAGCTCCTTTCAAGCTTGGTACGCCGGACAAGATCCTCGGGGCACCGCTGACCATTCAGTTGCCGCCCGAGGCCGATCGGGTGCGCGTTCGCTATGCTTCGAGCCCCACCGCGGCGGCTCTTCAGTGGTTGACACCGGCCCAAACGGCGGGCAAGAAGCATCCCTTTCTCTTCAGCCAGTCGGAAGCGATCTACGCCAGAACGTGGATTCCGCTTCAAGACACACCGTCGGTGCGCGTGACCTACACTGCAATCCTACGAACGCCGCGAGACCTCCTGGCTTTGATGAGCGCCGAAAACGACCCTCAGACGGCGCGTTCCAGTGAGTACCACTTCAAGATGACACAACCCATTCCGGCCTACCTCATCGCTTTGGCTGTGGGCGATCTCATCTTCAAACCTCTTGGCGAGCGGACCGGAGTGTATGCCGAGCCAGCAATCGCGGCGAAAGCGGCAAAGGAATTTGAAGACACTGAAAAGATGCTGGCGGCCACCGAGAAACTCTATGGACCCTATCGCTGGGGACGTTATGACCTGCTCGTGCTGCCACCCAGCTTCCCTTACGGCGGAATGGAGAATCCGAGGCTTACCTTTGCCACGCCGACGATCATTGCTGGAGACAAAAGCTTGGTCTCTCTGGTCGCCCATGAACTGGCGCATTCCTGGTCAGGCAACCTGGTGACGAACGCCACGTGGAACGATTTCTGGCTGAACGAAGGATTCACCAACTACGTGAGCCAGCGGATCATCGAAGCAATCTACGGGCCTGAGCGTGCGGCAATGGAAGAGGTCCTGGAGCGTCAGGAATTGATGGAGGCGCTCAAGACCCTGCCGGAACCAGATCAGATCCTTCACATCAATCTCGCCGGTCGCAACCCGGAAGAAGGAGTGACAGACATTCCTTACGCCAAGGGGGCAACGTTCTTGCGGCACGTGGAGAACGCTTATGGGCGAACCCGCTTCGATGCGTTCCTGCGCGGCTATTTCGACCATTTTGCTTTTCAAAGCATTCGCACCAACGATTTTGTGACTTACCTCAACCAGCATCTCATCGCCTCTAGAGGGGAAGCAGGTCAACCGAACGTTCCGGTTGATGAATGGATCTACAAACCGGGAATCCCGGCAGGCGCACCTCAACCATCGTCACCGGTGTTCAGCAAGGTGGAACAGCAAGCCCAGCAATGGATCAACGGTCAGCTCCCAGCCTCCAGGCTGCAAACTGCCAATTGGTCGTACCACGAGTGGCAGCACTTCCTGCGCAGCCTTCCGGCGCAGTTGCCGAAGGGACGCATGGATCAATTGGATGCCGCCTTCCATTTCAGCCAATCAGGTAACTCCGAAATACTTCATCAATGGTTGTTGATGGCAATACGGAATGAGTATGCCCCGGCGTTTCCGAAGCTGGAGGCATTTCTCACGTCGGTCGGGCGGCGTAAGTTTTTGAAACCGTTGTACACGGACCTGGTAAAGACTGAGACAGGACGAACTCGGGCCATGTCAATTTACCGAAAAGCTCGACCTGGCTACCATCCCATCGCCGTTGCCACCATCGACGAGATTCTGAAGTGGAATCCCTAGCCCTATTGCTGCGTTTGATATTGCTTATTCTTAGGTGCACTGCGGGCTGGCCGCCAGGCTATGGAGTTCCCATCACAATGCTCGGATCGTCGGTGCCATTGTCGATCTTGCTGGCCCAGACGTGCATCGGCTGGCTGGAAAGCACTCGAATGTAGCCCCGCACGCCGGTAGCACCAGCCTGACCGAGAACAAGTCGCGCAACATTGTCAATCTGCCTCAATCCTTTGCTCGAAACCTGGACTGTTGTGGCGCCCAGGATGTTTCCGACGCTGCCGACCAGTTCCAACCGCACTCTGGCCTCCTCCGGCCCAACATTGTTCAATCCAAGGTTGGTTCGAAACGTCCCGGCCGTTCCACGATCCCCTGTGTCCACAATCTCGGGCACGAGCTTCTGTACGGCGGCGCTTGATACGCTGACTGCAGGGAAATAGCCGGCGGTCCCTGAGCCACTTCGCACTTCTGAGGCTGCCACCAAAGCTACCGGTTGGTTGGTTTCGATGCTGAGCGGACCAAACGCCTCGCCGCCAACTCCGAGATCGGTCAGGATATCGGCCGTACGGTATGCGGCTCCAGGCCCCAGTTCTCGCGTGATCGTGGCAAGTTGAGTGCCCTCGGTCGATCTCGCCGTGATTGTACAATTCGCGGTCTCGGTGCTGTCGCGGTTGATCAATACAAGCGAAGACGTGAATCTGGAATTCCGGACGACGGAAGCAATGAGAAGGCGCGGTCCAGACTCCACGGTGGATTGACCAACTGCAGTTTCGAAGCTGGGATCGTCGGTTCCATTGTCGATCTTGCTGGCCCAGGCATGGATCTGCTGATCACTGGTCAACTTCAGATAACCAGAAGTCGACGAGTTGGCGCCCAGAATCCCTCTCGCAATACTGTCGACTTGGGTCATACCAAACGGATTGACGGTCAGGTCAAAGGTGCCGCGAGTGGCCCCTGTGGCATCGATCAGGCTCACTCGCACGTTTGCCAGGGCCGAGCTCAGGTTGTTGACGCCCAGGTTGGTCCGAAACGTTCCAGCGGTTCCGCGATCTCCGCTGTCGACAGCTTCAGGAATGACGCGCTCGACGGACGCTTCGGTGCGGCTTCGGCCGCCATAGAAGCCGGCCGTCCCATTCGTGCTCCGAACTTCCGACACGACCGTGAGCGGAAGTCCGCTCGCAGAATCGATCGTAATCGGCCCAAAGGCGCCCAAGGGCAGGCCCAGGGACCCCAGGACATCATCGGTTTGGAAAGCTCCTCCGGAACCCAGGTTGACGTTCATGGTTGCGCGCACTGCGCCATCCACTCCGCGCTGCGTCAAGGTCACCTGCTCCGAAGCCGAGCCACCATTCACGAGAACCAATGACGAGGTAAAACGATCGGAACGCGTCGAAGAGGGGATGAGTATCGAGCGGCTGCTGGCAGGTTGTGGGTTCGCCACCCGGATTCGGTGGATGCTGCCCAAGTGATTGACCACATAGACCTCACCGGCTTCATCTTCGCCAAAGGAGCTCACACTTAACCCACTGCGAAGCAGTTCCGTTCGCGCCCACGTGCCACGATTGGTTTCAGTCAGACCCCAAATGCGTCCACTTCCGTAGTCGCTGAAGAGATAGGTTCCAATCAGTTCAGGAAACATCCGGCCGCGATATACATAGCCACCGGTCACCGAGGCCCCTTCATCCCGGCCATACTCGGCAATCGGAAACTGAAATGGAAACTCCGGAACAGGACTTGCGCAGCCTGACGAGGGGTCGTAACAAAGGCTTGCCTCATAGCGTCGCCAGCCATAGTTCCCTGCCTTCTCGATAATGTCCACTTCTTCGCGGGTGTTCTGGCCCACGTCGGCGGCAAACAGTCTTCCCGTGAGCCGGTCGAACGAGAAACGCCAGGGATTGCGCAGCCCGAATGCCCAAGCCTCGTCAGCGCCGCTCCGGTTCACAAAGGGATTCGTCGGTGGAATCGCGTACGGCTGAGCTCCATCTACATCGATCCGTAACATCTTCCCGAGCAGAGCTTCCAAATTCTGCGCGTTGTTCTGCGGATCGCCACCCGAGCCACCATCTCCCATGCCGATGTAGAGATAACCATCCGGCCCAAACAACAGTTGTCCGCCGTTGTGATTGTCAAAGGGTTGATTGATCTCCAGCAACACCCGCTCGGTGGTTTGGGCCACGTTTCCGTTCGAAGCGGACGCTTGATACTCAGCAATGATGGTCTTCAGCGTCGGACGGTTGTTGGTGTAGTTGAGAAAGAATCTTCGGTTGTTTCGATAGTCCGGGTGGAAGGCGAGGCCCAGCAAACCTCGTTCTCCTCCCGAAGTGACTCGGCTCTGGACATCGAGGAAGGGCGTGCCTAGCAAACTACCATTCTGAAAGACACGAATTCGACCCGCCTGCTCAACGATGAAGAGCCGGTTCGAGCCATCCCCAGCGTGGGTGACAAAGACAGGCAGCGAAAGTCCAGTAACAATACTGTCCAAAGCGAGCGTTACCGAGCCCTGGGCCGAAACGGGCTGGGAAACCCAAAAATGGAGAGTTATCCCGCCGATCCCAAGCAGGAAAGCAAGTACCACGAGGCCTGACCGAGTCTTCATGAGAGTTATCTCCGGGTCTGTGCAGACAGGCTGTGATTTCACCCGGGACGGTGCAGTTGAGCTGCCACTCGATCAGCCTTGGCAAGCATCAGCAAAGTCCGCAATGGATAGGAGGCATCGCGAGGGGGTACTGTTTTTCGGCGAGCGTCCAGGTATCCGAGGTTTGGTTTACCACGTCGGCGCCTGTCTCAGGATGACGATCAGCCTGGAGGGTCTAAGATGGAAACTGAACCGCCGCCTATGCCGCTTCAGCCGCGATCCTAATCGTCACTATCCTTTGAGGTTCCCGTAGATGCTCCAGGTTGCCTTGGAGCGGTTGAGCGTGTAGAAGTGAATGCCTGGAGCGCCTTGCTCTAGAAGTTCGCTGCACTGTTCGGTGGCATGGTCAACACCACAGCGCTCGACCTCGACACGGTTGTCCTGCAGAGCTTCAATGCGCTGGAGCAAAGTAGGAGGAATGCGCGCCCCACACATCTGAGTGATACGTTTGATTTGTGGGGCACTGAGGATGGGCATGATGCCCGGAACAATGGGGATCGAGATTCCAACCCTGCGACAACGCTCAATGAACCGAAAATAGTCTACATTGTCAAAAAAGAGCTGGGTCACAAGAAAGTCGGCACCGGCGTCAACCTTTCGCTTGAGATTGTCCAGGTCCAGATCCGCGTTCGGACACTCCGGGTGTTTTTCGGGATACGCCGCGCCTCCGATACACAAACTGTAGCGGCTGCGAATGAACTCTACGAGTTCATTCGCATAGTCGAATCCGTCTGGATGGGCCACAAACCGCGTCTCGCCTTTCGGTGGATCGCCCCTCAATGCGAGCACATTCTCCATTCGATTGGCCACCAGCTCTTCCAGCACCTGCTGCACCTCAGCTTTGCTGGCACCCACGCACGTCAGATGCGCCATGCTCTCAATGCCGAGTTCATGTTTGATCCGGGTGACCAGATCGACGGTTTTGCGGCGAGTGCTCCCACCGGCACCGTAGGTGACCGAGACGTAGGTTGGATCCAGACGTTTCAATAGACCCACGGTCTTGAACAGCTCTTCAAAACCGGCTTCGTCTTTGGGCGGGAAAAATTCGAAGGAGAAGCAAGGCCCGTCGCGCTTCAACAGTTCGCTGATCTTCATGGGTCAGAAGGTATCTCACTCTTCCGGCAGCGGTTTACCTCGGGTTTCAGGCGCAAACGCCACGGCCAGCATGCCTACCAGATAAATTGACGACAGTGTCATGGCCGCCATGCGAAATGGGCTTTCATAGCCGGCGTTGGCAAATGCCGAATTCAAATACACCAGCGTAAATGGCCCGAGCGCAGCCACGATTCGACCCACATTGTAGCAAAAGCCAACCCCGGTACTGCGCAACCGCGTTGGGTAGAGCTCAGGCAGGTAAATGGAGTATCCACCGAAGATCGAGAGGTTGCAGAAGCCAAGCAGAGGAATCATCCAGAAAATGTCGCCGGGTTGCCGCAGCAAACCAAACGTCAGGATGGTTGCCGCCATGGCGAGAACGAAGAAGATCGCGAAGGTTGGCCGCCGCCCGAAACGCGCCGTGACAATGGTGAAGGCCGATATTCCGAAAAACGCTCCCACATCTTGAAGCAACGTGCCTAGAGACGCATACTGGTCCCGGGTGGCCTTCGGCAAACTCGACAGCGCTTCGCGGATTAATTCTGGAGACCAGAATCCGATACCCCACAGACCAACCACTCCGGAAATGGCCAGCGTAAGACCAATGAAGGTGTTTCGCCTCCAGCGATGATTTTCGAACAAATCGCCAATCGCGCCCAACTGTTTCTTTTCTCCGCGTCGCATCGCGTCGCGGGCTTGCAACCAGGCCTCAGGCTCTTTCAACCGATTGAAGACGGCAGCCACGAGCAACGACGGCAACACGCCGACGCAAAACATGGCTCGCCAGCCGTATGCGGGGAGAACAAAATATCCGATGGCTGAACCAATGATGTTTCCAATCGCCGACAGTGCTTGCAAAATTCCCAAGGCGTGCGACCGAGCCCGAACCGGCATGGTTTCGGCAACGAGTGTCACACCCGCCGCGAATTCGCCTCCGACTCCCAGCCCAGTGAGAAAGCGGTACGCCATGAAATCCCATTTGTTCTGCGACAACGCCGATAAGCCCGTGAAGCCGGCATAGACAATGATGGCCAGCATCATGGTCTTAGCCCGTCCCCACCGGTCCGACAACATGCCGAAATACAGCCCTCCCACGGCCCATCCAATCATGAAAACCGTCGTTGCAATCCCGCTGAAATACTTGACGTCCGAGCCTGCCGGCAGAAGTGCTTCCATCGCTGGCTGCCGAACCAACACAAAAATGCGTTGGTCCATTGTGTCGAACAGCCAGCCGAGCGAAGCGACAATCAGCACCCACCAGTGATAGCCCGTTAGCTCCTTGTACCAGGGTACTTCGCCTTGAGTAGCCGTCACTGCTGCTTTGAGAGAGCTCATGAGACCTCAGTGTTCAAGGGATTTGGTGTGCGAAAGAAGCAGGATTATACAGGAAGGGATGGAGGAATTGAGTCACTGATTCATTTTTTCATTGAATCATTGAGGCCCTTGGCGATGCGCTGCGAGGCCGCGAAAATTGCCAGTAGTTCGTTTGCCTTCTCATCTTTCCACCCTCGCTCCTCCGCCCTTCATCACTTTCTCAACTTCGGAGAGCGTGACCATGGTGGTGTCACCCGGTGTCGTCATGGCAAGAGCACCGTGCGCCGCGCCGCACTCCACGGCCCATTGCGGACCCTTGCCCGCGAGGAAGCCGTAAATCAGCCCGGAAGCAAACGAATCGCCGCCGCCTACGCGATCGAAGATTTCGAGATCATCGCGCGTTGGCACCTGAAAGAGTTGCCCTTCGCTATAGCAGACGGCGCCCCAGTCATTGCGGGTTGCGGTCTTGGCTGCTCGCAGCGTCGTGGCCACAACTTCAAAATTCGGAAACTGCAAGACGGCCTGTTCGATCATCCGCCGAAAATGGGTTACATCCAGTTTTGCGAAATGCTCATCCACGCCTTCCACTTTGAAACCGAGGGCGGCCGTGAAATCTTCTTCGTTGCCGAGCATCACGTTGACGTAAGGCGCCAGTTCACGGTTCACTTGCTGCGCCTTGGCTTGGCCGCCGATACCTTTCCAAAGCGAATCGCGGTAGTTCAGGTCATAGGAAATTATCGTGCCGTGCTTGTGGGCCATTTGCATGGCCTCTTTGGCCACCAGCGGCGTGGTCTCGGATAAGGCCGCAAAAATGCCGCCCGTGTGAAACCAGCGCGCTCCCTCCTTGCCAAAAATCTGTTCCCAATCGATATCCCCTGGCTTCAACTGCGACGCGGCCGTGTGCCCCCGGTCGGAGCAACCCAGCGCCGCTCGCACGCCAAAGCCACGTTCTGTAAAGTTCAGGCCATTGCGGACCGCCCGCCCAACTCCGTCGTACTTCACCCAGCGAACGTGGGACTGATCGACACCCCCCTGGTAAATCAGATCCTGGATGAGGCGACCCACGGGATTGTCAGCAAATGCTGTCACAACAGCAGTTTCCAGGGCAAAGCAGCGCTTTAGCCCCCGGGCCACGTTGTACTCTCCGCCACCTTCCCAGCACTGAAAAGCTCGTGTGGTCGCAACCCGTCCATCCCCTGGATCGAGGCGCAACATCACTTCTCCCAGGCTGACAAGATCCCATCTGCAGTCGGATTTCGGCTTGATATTCAAGGCTTGGGTTCCTTTCTTCGAGGCGATCGGATGACGAGACTATTCTATGACAGCGGTCTGCGGACTACGATGGTTTTATGCCGAAGGCGCCGGCTACCAGCGCTTCTTTGTCGATTTCTCGATTCTCTTGAGGCTCTTTTTGGCGTACAATGTAATCCAGTTCCAATCTTTAGATCACCGACAACCTGGAAAGAGGGAGGACATCCCATGCCGACGAGCGTCAAAGAGCTTGTCCGTCGTTACCGCGAAGAACTCTGGAACGAAGGCAACCTGAAGGTCGCAGACGAGATCATTGCCACCGATTGCCGATACCACATTTATGACCCTCTCACTACCGTTTTGGGAACAGGCCCCGAGCGTGCCATGAAAGCAGTATTGCAGTTTCGATCTGCTTTCCCGGATCTTCACATCACCATCGAAGATCTTTTTGCCGAAGGAGACCGGGCCTTGGTGCGCTGGACCTTTCAGGGTACACATACAGGCGTGTTGTTCGGCGTCGCGCCCAGCCGAATGAAGATTACTGTCTCTGGAATGGATATGTATCGCGTTGTGGACGGCAAAATTCAGGAATACTGGGTGAACTGGGACACCATGGGCTTCATGCAGCAGCTTGGCCTGGAGCCGGTCGCAGAAAGTGCGTCGGCATAGAGATCTGAGAGTCTCAGGCAGGAGAACGCTGACGCCCGGCTTTCGCCGGGGTGCCGCTCCTTGTTGACTTCGGTGTACTCGTCCCGTACTCCGATTGAATTCTCAATCCTTCACGCCTGACTTCACGAACTGGTCATACTCACGTAACACATCCTCCCGATCGACCCATGGCTTGTACATCGCGCGATAGACCAATCGGTAGAGCTTATCCTTGCGCGGCTTTTCTAGGAACCACTGAAAATCCCAGGCGGGATTCCCTTCCCCGCCTCCAGACGGCGATTGCGTGAACCGCACCAAGTCTCGTTCCCTGAACATCACGATCCAAACAAAATCTCCGTAGCGGCCATAGTAAACGGGGCGGGTGTACTCGTAGTCCGATTCGTTGAAAACGAGTGTCAGGGGAAACGGATTTTCGTGCTGAAACTGCCGATGATCTTTTGTGCCGCGATGCGTTGCAAGTGTCCCATGCTTGGGAGTAACGCCTTGAACCCACGCCTCACCCTTCTGACCCTTCTTGCGGCCGAGGAAGTAAATAGACATATCGGCTGGCTTGAAAATATAGCTTGCCCAGAATAGGTTCAGGTGTGTGTATGGAAACTTGTCCAAACGAGGAATGCATTCGAAGGTGACATCAATGAAATGCGGTTCTCGAAAACCAAAGCGTGTGCTGCTTTCGAGACCGGTGTTGGGTAGGGCGGGTTGATACAATTCATAAGTTTTTGCGTCCAGGCGGCGAAGCTCCATCGGATGCCTGCGGGGCTCAAACTGGAGGTCCCGGTCCGCGGTGGCTACTCCATTGTTGACGTGTTCCAGGTTCAGTCCGGCAAATCGGGGCACGAATGGGCTCGGGCCACCGTCATAGCGAATCGACTGCAGTCCGTTATAACCAGCCGCGTGCTCCGGAGCCACAGCTTGGTTGTTCACGAGCTGAGCGACCAGTTTTCCCCAACGGACTTGGACGAAGCCTTCTTTGACTACCTGATACGTGTCTCTTGGACTACGGAGTGTGGTGACGTGTTCCGAGTTCTTTCGACCGGCTGCAATCGTGAGAAGAAAAACGACAACCAACGCGGTGAAGTGCCAGCGAAAGTTCATAGCAAGAGGATTGTGCCTTCGCGGGGCCTCACTGCAACGAAAGATGCGTCTACCAGGCTGCGACCGATCCATCCTGGTGAAAGACTCGCGCCATGGGGCGGGTACCCCCGAACGGATACTTCTTCAGAGCTTCCTCGGTGAGATCAAAGCCCAGGCCCGGTTTCTCCGGTAATGGGAACCGGCCAGCCACCATGCGCATGGCGGGAAAGCCGAGCCACTCTTCCCAAACCTTTTCCTTCATTTCAGGTTGAACGCCGCTGCAAATCTCCTGCACGAGGAAGTTGGGTGTGGCTGCGTCGACGTGGACAGTTGCGAGGCCGCCGATGGGTCCTTCACACGCATGTGGCGCCATCGAGATCCCAGAAGCCTCTGCCATTGCCGCAACCTTCCAAAGCGCCGTGATGCCACCCACGTGGTTGATATCGGTTTGCAGAATGTCCACGACACCCAACTCAATCAGCTCGCGACAGGAATAAGAAGCTACGAGCCGCTCACCGGTCGCGATGGGCGTTGTCGAACGTCGGGCGATGCGCGCCATGGCTTTGACGTTTTCGGGAGGACAGGGCTCTTCGACAAATAGCAAGTTGAGCGGTTCCACTTCTTTAATAATGATGGAAGCCACGCTGGGGCTTGTCTTAGCATGAAAGTCCACGCCAATGTCGATGTCCGGCCCCAGCCCTTCACGCAACATCTGCATGGCGCCGACGGCGCGTTTGATGCTGGCATTTGTCTCGATCCACTCGTAATAGCCAGGAATACCGCTCTTGAAACACGTGACGCCCTGGCTGGCGGCCGTCTCGCGCAGACGCGCCAGCTCTTCCCGGTTGCTGGCTCGGGCATGATAGTACCCACGGACGCCCTTGGGATCCATCGGGCCACCCAGCAGTTTGTAGACAGGGAGCCCCAGAACTTTGCCGCGGATGTCCCATAAAGCCTGATCGATTCCCGCAATCGCCGACCCGATCACAGGCCCCGCACGATAGAAGGTGTGGACATACATCGACTGCCAGTGATGCTCGACTTGCATCGGGTCACTGCCCAGGATGAATTCTTTGAAATCATCCACGCAGGCAATCACCGCCCCGGCTTTGCCCTCGAGCGTGCCTTCACCCCAACCCACGACGCCCGCGTCGGTCTCCAGTTTCACAAAGACATAAGGGCGGTCTGAATCGGGCGTTAAAGACACCCCGAAAGCCTTCATATTCGTGATTTTGATTTTCGAGGCCACGCCACGAAAGGCATCAGCGCCCAAAGCATTCTGCAGGGGAAGCATGGCACAGACGCAAGAACTGGAAGCACTCGCATGCCCAGGGGCCGCCATGCCAGCAAGGCCTGCCCCTGCCAAGCCTGTCAAGAATTGCCGTCGTCTCATGCAGGCCGCTCCTTGTATTTCTCCAAAGCATCCTCGTTGATAGTGATACCCAAACCCACGCCAGCGGGCAACGCAGCAAAGCCATCGGTCACTCTCTCTACTGAAGCACCGGCTAATTCCGCACGCATTCTGCGATCCTCGTCGGCCACCGGTAGGGGGATCTGCTGAATGAAGAAGTTTGGCAAACTGGCCGCCAGATGCAACGCGGCAGCAGTGGCAATGGGTCCTCCATTGTGATGCGGGGCTACAGCAACGTAATAGGCCTCGGCTAGTGCCGCCATCCTGCGAATTTGAGAAATTCCATTCAGCGCAAGACTGGGCCGCAGCACATCGACCAACTCTTCACGCAACAAATCCTGGAAGGCTCCGGCATCGTGCAAATGCTGTCCAAATCCAAGAGCCGTTACGGTCTCTGAAGCAATCTTGCGGGTGGCGCTCAGGTTGGAGAGACGGCAGGGTTCGTCGAACCATAACAGATGAAAACGCTCCAGCTCGTGAGCCAGGCTGGAAGCGTCGCCAGCAGAAAGTGATCCTGCGCCGTCCAGAATGAAGTCGGCATCATCGCCACCCGCCGACCTCAATAAGTCCAGTCGTTTGCGCGTTGCCTGAACAAAGGCCTGCCCCTGGTTCCGCGCCTGGACCTGAGGTACCGGCACTAGAAAGGCGCGAAATCCGAGACCCTGAGCCCGCTTCAGCGACGTGACCAATACTTCGTCCGTCTCACCCTCCAAAACGGCACTGGCGCGAGCCTTGAAGCGCGTTGGCCCGCCCAGAACCTGGTAGATCGGCGCCTTCGCTTTTTTCCCGAGGATGTCCAACAGAGCCACGTTGACTGCGGCCTGCAAACCAGGCAACGGCAGCAACTGTTGGCGGATGACCTCATAAGCTGTGGCTGGTCTTCCGCTCACAATCTGCGTGGCTCTCGCCAAGTCCGCTGAAGACACCGGCTCGCATTCCCCAAATCCGGCAAGTCCGGATTCGGTCATGATCTTGAGTACGGAATATCTGCGCCCGGATCTCGGCTCGCGGAGCGGGTAGACACGGATGCCCGACACGTTCATTCCTGCGTCAACCGCAGCTTTGCCTCGCTGGAGGTTGAGAGCCGAGACCGAGCTGGCGAGGCGGGCTCTTCTGAGAGTGGTATTGTCTGCCATATGCGTCGTCGGAGAACGAATTGCTTCGAGAGGAAATGGGTCGATGGCACTGCCTCACTTCAACTTCGCGCCGTTGGGAACGTCTTCAAGAAAACTCGCCAACACCGGCTGGCCTTCGTCACCAACAGAAGCTGCCAGCAGCATACCGTTGGATTCCAGCCCGCGCATCTTGCGCGGCAGCAGGTTGGCGACAATCACAATCTTGCGTCCCACGAGACTTTCGGGGGTGTAAGCCTTGGCAATCCCGGCCAAAATCTGTCGCGTTTCCGTGCCCACATCCACCATCAACTTCAGCAGCTTGTCGGCACCCTGCACGCGCTCAGCCGAAACCACCTGGGCCACGCGCAGCTCGACTTTGGCAAAATCGTCGATGGTGATCTTCCCGTCTGGCACGCTGGCGACTGCAGGCTTCGCGTCAGCGACGGGGGGCTCAGCAACCGGTGGCTTCGTTGTGATGGCTGATGCTCCAGCAGCAGCCGTCGCCTTTTCAAGTTTGGTTTCACTTCCAGCCACGGGCACACCGCTTTCCTGAAAGATCTTCTCGATCACCGCCTTCTTGTCGAGCCTCGGGAAAATGGGCGTAATCTCTCCCAAGTTGACGCCCACCGTCAAGCCTCCCCATTTGATTTCATCGATCCGCTGCGACGTTAAGGACGACTTCATCCCCAATTGTTCCCAGACGCGTTTGCAACTCGCCGGCAGCACGGGCGCCAGGAGTATCGTTGAAATTCGGATGATCTCGGCTGAGGTATAGAGAATCGTCGCCAGACGCGGTCTTTCGTTCATGTTATCGGTCAAAGCCCACGGAGCGCTCTCGTTGAGATAGCGATTCGCATGCGCCAGCAAATCCCAAACCGATTCCAGCGCTTTGCTGAAGGCCAGCGCATCCATGTGCGACTGGTACACTTCGACGGTTGCCAAAGCCTTCTTCTCCAATTCCTGATCCAACGCCAGCCGTCCCTCAATGGGCGACGGGTAGGGCATCCCGTTGCTGAAGTTCTTGGCAACGAGCGTGAGTGTCCGCGAAACCAGGTTCCCGAAATCGTTCGCCAGGTCGGCGTTCACCCGTTGAATGAATGCCTCGTATGAAAATGTGCCATCCAGCCCGAACGGAATTTCTCGCAGCAGGAAGTAACGCACGGCGTCGGAGCCGAAATGCGTCAACAGCAAATGTGGATCGATGACGTTGCCGCGCGACTTGGACATTTTGACTTCGTCTTTCAACCACCAGCCATGCGCAAACACTTGCTTGGGCAATTCCAGTCCAGCGGCCATCAGGAACGCAGGCCAGTAAACCGTGTGGAAACGAAGAATGTCTTTGCCGACCAGTTGAACTTGCGCAGGCCAATACTTCTGAAACGAGTCGGCAGAAGTCCCGGGCGCAAAGCCAATGCCTGTCAGATAGCCCACCAGTGCGTCGAACCAGACGTAAATGACATGATCCTGTTCGTCCGGCACTGGAATGCCCCACTTCACAGAGGTGCGGCTAATGGAGAGGTCCTTCAGACCGCCGCTCACGAAATTCACCACTTCGTTCCGCCGCGACAACGGCATGATGAAGTCAGGGTGCTTCTCGTAATGGTCCAACAACCGCTGCTGAAAATCAGAGAGGCGGAAGAAATAGCTCTCCTCAGTAACACGCTCAGTCAGGCGCTCGCAGACTTCGCAATTGGGTGCGGTTTCACTCTCAGGGGCGAACAGGTTGCACGAAGTGCAATACCAACCGGAATACTGCCCTTTGTAGATAGCGCCACTATTCAAAGCCCGCTTAAACACTTCAGCGGCTCCAGCGTAATGACGACTGTCCGTCGTGCGGATGAACTGGTCGTACTCAACGCCAAAGCGAGCCCAAAGCTTTTGATATTCAGCGGTGATCTGGTCCGCCAGCTGTTTGGGTGAAAGACCCTGGGCCACCGCCGCGCGCTCAATGTTCTGTCCGTGCTCGTCAGTGCCGGTCAGCAGACAAACGTCGAATCCCTGCATTTTCTTGAACCGGCTTAAGCAGTCGGCGACCACAGTGGTGTACGCGTGCCCCAAGTGAGGCCGTGCGTTGACGTAATAGAGTGGAGTGGTCAGGTAGAAAGTTTTCATAGAAGCTGGGAAACCCATCCCGATGACTGACTGGAAACTGAAAATCTGTTTCAATTCACAGACGGCATGGACTTAAGAATCTGTTCTGAATGCCGGTTCATGAACAACTGCACGACGCGTGCTTGAACCCATTTATAGGGTATCCCCTGAGTCAAGGCGGCTTGACGGCAGTCTTCATACTCGGGAGCAAAATTGATAATTCTTCCATTGAGTTTGGAGACCTTCACCTTGATGTTTCCAAACTCGCACTCCACAACTTCAACCTCACGCTCCAACACTCGCCTGTCGGTTTCGTGATAGCGAATCCCGATGGTCGTGGTTTCCTCAAAGATCTGCGAAGCCAGAGCGTCGGCAAGGTGCATCGGCGCGAGAACTGTGAGCAGCATTCCAGGCCGGTTCTTTTTCATTTGCACCGGGCTCGTAAAAACATCCAGAGCGCCTGACGAGAGCAACTTGTCCAGAAGGTGACCACAAATTTGCGGATTCATGTCGTCGATGCTGGCTTCGAGTACCGCCACTCTGTCGGCTGGAGTCACACCCGCCTCCAACCTTGCCTCATCCACGAATTCGCACTGAAGGGCGCGCAACACGTTAGCAGTACCCTTGAAGTCCTTGGAACCGGCACCGTATCCAATCCCGCGAATCCTGAAAGCGGGCATTGGCCCAAACTCCTTGGCCAGCGTGGAAACAATGGCCGCACCCGTTGGCGTTACCAACTCGCCGGAGACTTGGTTCGAATAAATCGGGACGCCCCTCAGCAATTCCGCCGTCGCCGGTGCTGGCACTGGCATCGTTCCATGCGCGCAATCCACGAAACCGGTGCCCACATTCAGCGGCGAACAGTAAATCTCGTTGACGCCCAGCAGTTCCAAGGCAATGCAAGCACCAACGATATCCACGATGGCATCAATGGCCCCCACTTCGTGAAAGTGGACCTTCTCGACGGTTGTCCCGTGCACCTTGGCTTCGGCTTCTGCGAGACGACGAAAGATGGCAACGGCTCGCTCCTTGACGCTCGGCGTCAACTCGCTGCCTTCGATGATCTTCACAATGTGAGAGAGGTGGCGGTGGGAATGTTCTTCTCCCATTTCGACATCAAACTTGGTGGCCGAAACGCCCGACTTCACAACCTTCCTGGCGCTGACTGAGAAGTTCTTGACGTTTAGTTTCTCCAGCCCTGCACGCAAGTCATCCAGCGAGAGGCCCAAATCCAGCAGGCTTCCCAGAATCATGTCGCCGCTGATACCGGAAAAACATTCGAAACGTAAGATGCTCATTCCCTTGATCCGATTCCCTTCGATGGGACGTTTCGTCGTGCTTAGCCCGCTATCGCGCCCTGCAGGCTTGTCGCAAGGGCCGGCAGAATCTCCCCAGCCTTGCCCAGCAACACTTCGTGAGCTTCACCAGCCGCAGCCGAAGGCTCGATGTTCACCTCGACAACGTAAGCACCATGCTGCCGGGCAATCCCTGGCAGCTGGGAGGCTGGAAAAACCTGTGCCGATGTACCCACAGAGAATAACAAGTCACAAGACCGTGTTGCTCCGACGGCCTGCTCAAACACGTCGACAGGCAACATCTCCCCAAACCAAACGACTCCGGGTCTCAGCATGCCGCCACACTCACAAAGGGGAGGCAACGAAGGCAGAACCGCCTGGAGATCGATCCGGCTGAGTCCGCAAGAAACACAACGCACTTCCCAAATGTCGCCATGCAGCCTGAGAATCCGCTTGCTTCCCGCCCGGTAATGCAAGCCATCCACATTCTGGGTAACAAGGCAAAAGTCCGAAAAGAACTTTTCAAACTTCGCCACTGCCAGGTGACCTGGGTTTGGCTCGATCCGGGAAATCAGCTCGCGCCGCCAACTGTACCATTCCCAAACACGCCTCGGGTGAGCTGCGAAAGCCTGAGGAGTGGCCAAGTCTTCGACCCTGTACTCGTTCCACAGCCCGTTCTGCCCTCGAAATGTTGGCACACCGCTTTCAGCCGAAATGCCGGCTCCTGTGAAAACCACAACGCGTGTCGAGGGGATCAGTAGTGACTGCAGCTTGCTGGAAAACTGGACTGGCATCGCAAAGCCAACCAGGTCGGCACTCCAAAAAGGGTTCAATACTAGAAGGCGATACAGGCTTTGTCAAGGCACACCCGGGTCTCTTGAAGCGTCTGGCGAACCTGTCATTACAGCAATTCCACCACCCCTAGACAGAACCAACTCAGAGACCTGCCGAAGATTCAAAAACCTCCACAATCCTCCCAAATGTTGGGGTAGTTGTGAACAGATTACCTGATCAGTCTCAAGGGAGGGCGAGGCTCCTGCCGGGACTTTGTGGGTGGGAGCTTGCGACGCCGTGGCTCGACAGGAACCTCGCCCCCGAACGTTATTCGCGGCGTCGCTTGGTCAAGAGAGTCATTGAAGTGTGCTAGGATTCGAGGTTTCGGAATTGCTCAATTTGCTACCAAGGATCACCGCATGCTCTTGTCTTTGACTGCAGAAATCAAACAACGCTTTGTCGCTCATGTCCAAAGTCACTATGGCCATCGCCTGGACCAGTTGATTGTTGAACAGCCTCCAAAGACCGAGATGGGCGACCTCGCCTTTCCCTTCTGCTTTGAACTGGCCAAAGTCGTGCGCAAAGCGCCACGGCAGGTTGCCACCGAGATCGTCAGCTCCATCGGCGAGATCGATGGGGTTGCGAAAGTCCAGGTTGCCGGCCCAGGTTACATCAACGTCTTCTTTCAGCGCGGCATGTTTTTCAAGCAACTGTTCTTGACACGCAATACCTCAACAAACTCGACCTCCAGCGGGAAGATCATCCTCGAACACACCAATATCAATCCGAACAAAGCGGCGCATATTGGTCACTTGCGCAATGCAGTCTTGGGCGACACGTTTGCGCGACTGCTGCGTTTCGGCGCGCGGCAAGTTGAGGTGCAGAACTACATCGACGACACGGGTGTGCAAGTCGCTGATGTGGTCGTGGGATTTCAGCATCTCGAGAAGAAGACGTTGGCTGACGTCCAGGCCATCCAGGGCAAGTTCGACTATTACTGCTGGGACCTGTACGCCAAGGTGTCATCGTTCTATGAGCAAAGACCAGAGAATGCCCTGCTTCGTGGGGTGACGCTGCAACACATCGAGGAAGGTAACAACGAGACAGCCGAACTGGCCCGGCACATTTCACATCGGATTGTGCAATGCCACTTGAGAACCATGCAGCGTCTGGGAGTTGAGTACGACCTGCTGCCCAAAGAAAGCGACATCCTCCACTTGAAGTTCTGGAGCCACGCTTTCGAGCTACTGAAGAAACATGGCGCCATTCACCTGGAGACGGCCGGTAAGAACCAAGGTTGCTGGATCATGCGAGTGGGCGACAAAAACACCGCTGAACCCGAAGGTACAGACCAAGAACATGAGGAAGACAAGATCATCGTCCGCTCGAACGGCACCGTCACTTATGTGGGAAAGGACATTGCCTACCAACTCTGGAAACTCGGTTTACTTGGGATGGACTTCTTCTACCATCCGTTCCATCGATACGCCAGTGGTCATACCGCGTACATGACCAACGCCGAGGGAAACCGCGAGATTGAGAATCCGAGCTTTGGAGGCGGGTCTGAGGTCTACAACGTCATCGATTCGCGGCAATCTTACCTGCAGAACATCGTGATTGCCGGGCTCCGCGCCTTGGGCTTCAACGAACAGGCAGACCGTTCCACTCACTTCTCCTACGAGATGGTAGCGTTGTCGCCGCGCTGTTGCGAGGACCTGGGAATTCAGCTTTCCGACGAAGACAAGCAGCGGCCCTATGTTGAAGTCTCCGGACGAAAAGGGCTTGGCGTGAAGGCAGACGACTTGATGGATACCCTCATTGAAAAGTCACTGCAGGAAGTTGCCAGCCGCCATGCCGAACTCGGGGGCGACGAGAAGAGGCAGATTGCAACCACCATCGCGATCAGCGCGTTGCGTTACTTCCTCTTGAAGTACACTCGCAACTCGGTGATTGCTTTTGATTTCAAGGAAGCGCTCAGCTTTGAAGGAGAGACCGGACCTTACGTGCAATATGCCGTGGTGCGCGCAAACAACATCTTTCGCAAAGTTCATGAAGACGACCCGACTTGCAACCCATCCGCAATTAGTCAAGCTATCGATGATGGCTCGGTTGATTCATTCTTGGAAAAAGGAGTCGAAGATGAGCTATGGAAGCTGATTTACCTGGCCAGCCAACTTGAAACCAACGTCTCCCTTTCGATTCAAATGGCGGAGCCCGCCACGATCACCAAATACCTGTTCAGCCTGGCGCAGGCATTCAATAATTTCTATCACAAGCATCGGATCCTGATTGAACCCGATCCTCTGCGGAAGCGATTCCTGCTGGCGCTCACGCAAATCATTCACGAACGGCTGCATCAAGGGCTGCAACTGCTAGGCATTCAAGTGCCAGAAAAGATGTAGCACCTCACACGGAACGAGTTCAACGACAAGAAACCAAATACCCGACTAAAGCTTGAGTTGCGGCTCGGCGTTCATCCCAAGATCTGCAACCGTTGCTGCTTCAGGTTTGAACTGCTCTTTCTTGCCAGCATCCTGGGATGCATGCCTGACCGGCTTCACAAGGGCTTTGACGACGGGTTCACCCACCTTGAGATCACAATTCCCAAAAGTCACATGGAACTTGCTGTTGTTGCCATTTTGGGCGAGTTTCACCTGGAGCGAGGAAGCTCGAATGATTGTGTGATCGCTGACATGACCCGATAACTCGACGGTTTCGGCATCAATCTCGCCTGCGATGTCGCCCTCGGATTTGAATTCGGATACCTTGACTTGACCGGATACGGAGCCCGATTGAGTGATCGTGAGCGAAGGGGCGGAGACATCCCCCTTCAGTTTCCCACTCACAGTAATCGGACACTTCGATCGAATCGACCCGTCGATTTCTGTGCCTTCTTCCAGGACGGTTTGACTTAACATTGAGTTCTCTGACATTCGTGGTTCTCCTTTGTTACTGCGCCTTGAGGATTTTCAAATTTAATGAGCATCCATGCTCGAAACTAAACTGTGTGAGTGACAATGGTTGCTGTACCACGCCGCTGACAACGCCGGTCTTTCCAACGATCAATCGGCTTGGATCTTGAATACCAGGAGAGACACCGTTCTCGTAGAACTGTCCATGGACGATGATTTCTCCTTCACCGATGATCTGGCAGCCCGTCAGTACGCCTTTCGGGCCGATCGTGAGCGTGGTTCCTGGTCCCAGGGTAATCGTGCATTTTTCCAGAGAGCTCTCGATCTCGATCTGAGATTTTTCGCTGAATTCGAGTGTAGCGTTACGTAAGATGTCGCCGTGGCCGAAGAAGCGTTTAGGTTGGTCCGAAAGGACTGCCGATGTGGCTCCAAGGCCTTTCTTCACTCGCTTGTAGCACTCAACCAGATCAGCTCCCTTGACCTCCAATTGACCATTTCCTTCGACTGAGAAATCAACCCAGTCAGCAAACACTTCGGTCAATTGATCAGGATCCGCCTGGATCCCGAACACTTTCGTCCCAGTCAAGATGGCCTTGGTCAGTTTTGCGTTGAGCAGATCGCATTGACGTAAATCAGCCATCGATAGATTGGCGCGTGCCAGCTCCGCATCCCTGAGAGTGGCCCCTTGTAAGACCGAAGCAGAGAAGTTGGCACCTTCACAGCAAGCCTGATGAAGGATTGCGCCAACCAATCTGGCCGCGGTTAGATCGGCTTCTTCGAGGTTTGCCTTCACCATCATGGCGTGCTCTAAATTCGCTTCTAGCAACTTCGCCCCGCCGAGATAGCATTCAGACAGGTCAGCATGGACGAGCTGTGCTCCTTCCAGAGAGGCACCACCCAGATTGGCAAGTCCCAGTTGAGCGTAGCAAAGGCGCGCCCCACTCAGATTGGCTCCCTCCAGTGTGGCCGCCTCAAGGTTTGCATAGCTCAGATCGGCGAAGCTCAGATTGGCACCTTCCAGATTAGCGCCCTCGAGGTCTGCTTTCTGCAGATTTGCTTCTCTCAGATCAGCATTTGCCAGATAGGCTTCGCACAGGTTGGCACAAGACAGGTTCACGTTTCTCAGGAGACCTGCTTCTAAGATCACCCCTTCCAGATCAGCGCGCTCCAAGTTGGCATTTTCAAAGAGACCTCGATCGAGGTCGAGCTCCTTTAGATCGGCCCGCTCCAGGCTTTCGCAGTTTCGGACCTTCTCCAGGACTTGTTCTTTTGAATAGCGTGCCATCTATGTGCTCTTAGGGTTGACTTACGAGTTCCGCAGAGCGCATCGGAGCACTTTGCGCTGTACGTTCCAGGGTTTCCAGATGATCTTCGAGTTTCTTGAGCCGTTGTCTAAATGAGAGTCTTTGGATCTTGTGGATCAAATCAACGTCACCCAACTCTGCCAGTGTGGCGACTATTTGAAGAAAGCACCGCTGCCGGAGTTGTCGCCGCCGACGCTTCTCGGTCGCCAACTCGGGGTTGAGGGCAGACCCAGCTGAAGCTCTCTCAAGTTCTTCATGTTGGCAACGCAGCTCGACCACCAAGGAGGTCAAGTGAGCGCAATAACCCGACTGTGGCTCCTGCAGCGAGATGGCGAGTGCTTTCGCACGATGTTCCTGAAACTTGTCAACAATTCGTTCACACAGCGGAGCCGGTATTGACGTGGCAGCTGCCAAGTCCTCTTTGTTTGCGACAAAGAGCGCGTGCAGCGAGCCGAGCCCTGCCAGGTAGAGCTTTTCAAAGCTGACGCGGCCCATCCCCGGGATCTGTTGGAGCAACGATTTTATGATGATGTCCTCGCGCTTTCGTTCGTCTGTCCCTGTGCGAAAGACATCAGGTAGAGCTTCAACTAATCCGTTGTAATTATCTAGAAGAAGGCTTCTTATCTCACCTTCTAGCCATTTCTCGGGCGCCACCTGAGCCGTCAAAAGGAGTTCATTGAAGTCTGCAATCCGCTTGACTGCCTCGGCAAGATCCATCGTTTCCGCAGCGTCCCCTATCATTTTCAGTGACGAGCGTAAGAACTCAATACAGTCTTTGGAAGCGGTTCCACATCTGAGCTCGAAGGCAAAGTTTCTCACGGGCTGCGAATAGTTGCCTGCTATCTGGCCAAAGAGATTCTGAATCGTAGCTTCATCATTCTCGTTCTGTACCGATCCGGCGGTGCCACTCGAGTGAGCCGGCATGCTGTCAGATCCGCACGCTCTATCGAAGGCTTCGTCAAAAGCATCCACTACTTGATCCAAAAACCCATCCGCCGAAGAAGGTAAGCCATCCAAACCGTTGGATTGAAATCTGTCCGCGCCCTCTTCCTTCCAATCCCCATAAGCTGCAAAGGAGTCCTGCTCGAGTGGCGCCTCAAGGGTACGAGACATCACGAAAGGATACTCGGGTCCCGAATCCATTTCCGCGAAAGGGAGGACCGAAGCGGCTGGCACCGGCAGTTTTTCTGTCACATATCGAATTGCGGGTTTTTCGTCCACGAGTTGACGAGAAGCAATTCTTCTATTCTTGTCAATATGCGCCGGTGTCTCGTTACTGGTCCAGTCGAGTATTTTCTTGAGGATGCCCATATCGATTTTCGAGTTCGCGGAGATGTCTAAGATCTTATGATTTGGTTGTTGATGATCGAAGCCAAGATAACAATCGTCACACCGACGAAAAAGAAGGAGCCTCCAGCCATGTATCTGCCTTTCTTCAACTGCAACCTTCCAACCAAACACGATTTGGCATAAGCAAAGTCGCAGAGAGTCGAATACCCCAGACACGTCAATGGGACAGTCGGCGCTAGTCGGTCCGTTGGCAGTCGAAGCTTCGCTCTTTGGAGGAGAAGATGGAAAAGTCTGAAACCCTGAGGACAGATTTGAATGCTCTGAGAGATGTGCCAACCAAAAGGGATTGGCTCAGCGGCATCAGCTCAAGAGAGGAACCCGAGGAATTGCTTTACTTTGGGTTATGCGGTGAACCGCGGAATGACTTGAGGGGTTGCTGCGCCAGTACAGTGTAGACCGCGCCCGACTTCTTGAGTTCGCTTTTCATCACGGTGACGTGAGTCACAAGAAACGGAGCTGGTTCGAATTCTGCCGTCGTCAGTGCGTCTGTAAGCCCAGGGCTCGTTCGATCGACCCGCACGCGCCCCACCGTTAAATGGGGAGAATAGGGCCGAACCTCTCGGGGAAACCCTGCGGAGAACAACTCCCCTTCTATCGTTTCAAATAGACGAACCAAATCCTTTGTTTCAGGTATTCCAATCCAAAATACTTTGGGGCGGCGCACAGATGGAAAGCAGCCCGTTCCGGAAAAACTAATCGAAAATACGTCCATCCGTGCGGCAGCACAGCGTACAGCCAGGCAAACGGTCTCGACCTGAGACCGTGAGATCTCGCCCAGGAACCTCAGCGTGAGATGCAGATTCCACGGGTTCACCCACCGAATCTTGTCGCCCAGGCCAGCCAATCTCCTCTGCAGTGCCTCTGCCTGCACCCGAATCGTTTCGGGCAACTCAAGGCAAATAAAGGTTCGCGTGGCGGCTGGTGATGGCATGGGATCGATCAAGGCATGTGATGGATCGGCCGGTCAAGCAGGATTCGAAATGTGATGCCGACTGCGTTGATATTGCGCGGCCGCGAGAAGCTTGCGTTCTGCTTCAAGTAGTAGAGGTCCATCGCAAGTTTCGAATTCACGCGTTTTCCACCGCCGGTAGCAAAGCGATTACGACTCCAGGCGTGAGGGATCCAGTCGTAATACACCTCGTCCCAGCAGAACAACCGATAGTCGGCGTCGTGAAGCCGGAATGGCCATTCCAACTGCACACGAGTTCGGTAGCGATTTGAATTCCTTGGCTCGCGAAAGCGCTGTTCAAATTGGTGCATATTGTCCAGAACCAATCGTTTGATTGGAACGCTGACCACGCCATTGATCGACAGTCGGTTCTCGCGCGTGTGAATGCCAGGATAGTACTGAGTGGCGACGAACTGGTAGATCGGTGACAAGGCGAAATACCGACCGAGCCGAAACCGCACAGCGGCCCCACCGGTCTCATACACGGGGTGACTGAAGTCCCTGCCCAGTCGAAAAGAGCCAGAGAGAATCAGTTGAGTTCGCTCCTGAAGTGGCAACGCGAACTGAACGCCGGTCCACAGTTGGGAATCATCCGGATCTGAGACTGGAATAGTGTCCTGAGCACTGGAGACTTTCGCAGGCACCAGGCCGAGAATCACGCAGGCCAGGAGATATCGAAGTCGCAGAATGTGCGAACTGTTGGGGCATCGCCTCATAGGTCGGGCGCTATTCAACTGAAAAATGAGGAAAAGCGATACAACAAAAAATAGGTCGTGAGCGACGTCAGCCCGGCAATACCGTGAGCTTGGGCGGAGCTGGTGGTTCGCCCAGACACCACCGCAAACTTCGGTCTGTGGCTTCGGCAATCAAGTCGATAATTGGCTGGGTATCAAAGGCTAGCGAACGCTGAATGGCCAGAGCATATTGATCCGCTTGGCTGGCGGGTATGATGGCCGGCGGGTAGCCGGCCTTGAGCAGAAAGAAATTCGAAAGCAGTCGCAGAGTTCGCCCATTGGCTTCATCAAAGGGCTGGACATCCATCAGCTTGATGAGCATTAGCGCCGACTTTTCCACCTCGTGCATTTGGGCAAAGCTTTCAGACTGAAACCAGCCCAAAGCATTATCGACCACGGGTGCAATCAGTTCAGGGTCGATCGGTTCGTGTCCTGGGGTCAACGGAGTCGCGTCTTGTTGGCGGAACTCTCCAGCCCGGTCATGGACTCCGTAGACTAGAACGCGATGCAACTCCAGCAGGTCGTCTCCAACGAGAAACTCTTTCCTATTGGCGAGGCTTAGCAGTGTTTGGACAGCCGCGATGTGGTGCTGCAGCTGCAAATCATGCAGGGAATCTTGAGATTCATCCTTGCGAAGCGCCGTCTCGGCAAGGGACTCCAGCCCATAGTTCTGTCGCGCCCATTCCGGACCGGTCAACTGCTCGAAGCGCGCCCGGGGCTCAGGCAAATCTCTGATCAGAATCCACCTGTCCCGTCTTTCAATGAGCCCGGCAAACTGATGGCGCGTTCTGAGTTCGAACCTTTCCGCCACTCTAGCGACGCTCCTTCACAGCCTGGCGCGCTTCTTTGTCTGCCGTCTTGCGCTTTTCGGTTTCGCGTTTGTCGTAAAGCTTTTTGCCTTTGGCGAGGGCAATCTCACACTTGGCCCGACCATTGTGAAAATAGATCTTGGTCGGAACCAGCGTCAGTCCCTTTTCGGTGGTTTTTCCTATCAGCTTGCGCAGTTCACTGCGATGCAGCAGAAGCTTGCGCGTCCTCAGCGGATCGTGATTCATCCGGTTGCCGTGGCTGTACGGACTGATGTGACAATTTAGCAGCCAGATCTCTCCGTTCTTCACGAGACCGTAGCTGTCTTTGAGGTTGACCCTACCTTCGCGAATCGACTTCACCTCGGTTCCCTGAAGTACCATGCCGGCTTCGAAGGTTTCGAGTATGTGGTAGTGATGGTAGGCCTGCCGATTCAGACTGGCTGCTTTGTCTTCCATACTGGGGTAGTTCTTTCGGCCGCGGGACGACACGAAGACGGGTGAGTTCCGCCATCGTTTCTCATCCCGATTTTCTCAACAGTCCATCAGAGGGTAAACGAGGCTTCCGCCAAGCGGACTCTTTCAGTAAGGCGATCGCCGGTTGTTCTGATTAACGCCAAAGGGATTGAAAGGTTGCATCCCTTGGGGCTGTCCTTGTTGGGGAGCCACGCCGACGGGTT
>Ga0075428_100001104_pt1 | contig 28735 bp, 19 predicted proteins | sample RhiMetdeltSRZDD2_FD_75291 | JGI IMG/M metagenome (GOLD analysis project Ga0075428, IMG submission 75291) | Populus rhizosphere microbial communities from Tennessee, USA - Rhizosphere MetaG P. deltoides SRZDD2 | ecosystem: Host-associated > Plants > Roots > Rhizosphere > Soil | place: USA... | reverse complement strand
CTTCTCGGCCGCATCGCGGTGGATCTGCAGCCACTTCTTGGGCAGCACCTTCTTGTCGATCCGGAAGCGCAGCCACGTGCCGGTGCCACCGTCGAGGTCCTCCCACGCGAAGCTGTCGCCCGTGGGGTCGCGCGGAGTCACCCAGCCCACCGAGACTTCTTCGCTCGCGGCCTTCTCGATCGTGCGGAAGCGCCGCTGCTCGAGTGACGTGGCGAACGTCTCGTCGCGTGGATCACGCAGTTTGCCCTGCCAATGGAACGCGACGACTCCGCCGCTCCTGCGGATGGCTGCCATACCCCTCCTCCTTGGTGTACGTCATGGCGCGGGCTGCGCTCGAGCGCCGCCCGCGTGGCTCAGTTCTTCTTGGGGGCCGGATCCGGCTTCTTGGGCGTCTCGTCGATCAGTTCGGCGTTCCCTGCTTCGGCGCGCTTGATCGCCTCCTTGATCTGGGCGGCCTGCTTCTCGAGCATCGCGCGTTGCTCTGGGGCACCTGTCTCCGTCGACGTCGCCAGCTTGCCGATCTCGGCCTCGAGCTTGACCAGGACCTCACGCAGCTGGCTGACATCGGTTACCGCAGGCGTGATAGCGGCCTGCGCGTCGGGCTGCTTCCATCGCTGTGGCAGCAGGGCCATCACGTCTGCGTCCCTGACGATGATGTCCATCTGGGCCAGGTTGACATTCTGCTGGGCCTTGGCCAGCGTCGCTGCGTCGCTCGAGAACGGGATCTGGATGGCCGTGCCGATGACCTTGTCGAGGTCTGGCGTCGCGCCCTTCTCGAAGCTGTCGACGTGGAGCACGACGATGCCGCGGGCGTTGCGGAACGGCTTCGCCCGGGTGCCGGGCTTGGTCTCGAACGCGATGTGCTCGAAGCGCGGGCCAAGGCCACAGTTGCGCGTCACTTCGATGCGACCATCGGGGTCGCTTTGCACGGTGCCGAATTTCTTTGCCAGCTCCTGCATCGACTTGCCCTTGTCGAGCTCGCTGAGCACGTCGCTGAGATTGGCCTCGGCCTCGCTCTCCGCGAAGGCCCCCGACATGGCCTCGATGGCGACCAGATCATAGAGCACGCGCTGGGCGCGCATGTTGTCGGGTTCTGCCGTGGGTACGGCCTTCATGTGGGTCATGACCGCGTCGAACACGGCACGGCTGATGGGGCGCCCGTTCACCAACAACATCACGTCCTGCGGGAAGCTCGTGAGCTCGTCGCCGGCGGCAAGTCGCGCAAACCGCGGTTGCATTATGGGTGGTGCTGCGGGGGGCTTCGTGATCCCGGCATCGATCGCGCGGAAGTTCTGGGCCGGGGCCTGCAGCTTGTTCGCCAGCATCATCTTGCTGGTCTTGGCGCGGTCCTGGACATACTTGATCTCGCGTTCGAGCCGTGCCTTCTCCTTCGCGAGCTCGGAGAGCTCTTGTTCGGGCGTTTGCTTCGGCTTGTCGGGATCCGGCGGCGGGGTCTGACCGGGGGCCGGGAGCGGACTCGGGAGCGGAGGTTGCTGCGCCGGCGTGAGGACGCCGAGCAGGAGCGCGGAGCCTAGAATGAGGCGAAGATGCATCGTCGTAGTGCTCGTGGTGAGCTGGGAGGAAACAGGGTGAACCATCAAACCGGCGCGGCGGGGTAGGCGCAAGAGCGGAACGGCCGGCTCTGCCCTTCCCCGCCAGCAGTTCCGACCAAGTCCGTATTCGCCGTCATCCCAACTGCGATAAGGTCTTGCGCGATGTCCCACCAACTGCGCACTTACGACTACGTCAACCACCCGTATGCGAAGGTGCGCGAAGTCCTGGCGCGCGATGCGCCCGCCGTGTTCCGGGCCGCGACGAAGTCGGCCTCGTCGAGGGCGCACGAGGTGGCATCGGCGCTGCGGATCCAGGTCGCCGGGGTCGAGATCCAGAAGGACATCGTCATCGAGCAGAAGCGCATCGAGGAACGGCAGAGCGCGGCGCTCGGCACCCTGGTCACCCACATCGAACTGCAATGGGAGGCCGCGAAGTCGCCGCGGCTCTTCCCGTTGATGCGCGCCGAGCTCAAGGTCTACGCGCTGACGGCCACCGAGACGCAACTCGACCTCGAAGGTCAGTACGATCCGCCGCTCGGCCCGTTCGGCATGGTCGTCGACGTGATCCTCGGCCGTCGCATCGCCGAAGCGTCGGTGAGGCAGTTCCTCGTCGACGTCGCGGACTACCTGCGCCGGACGATACCCTAGGAACGTCGCTGCGATCGGGCGGCTGCGCGCTCCGCCTGCGCCTTCGTGAGCTTCGCGCGGTCGTCCTCGCGCGTGGCGGGCATCAGCGCCGTGAAGTGCGCAGCCGCCGCCGCCAACACGGTGTTGATCGCCAAGGCCGCCGAGTAGTGCCCGAACGGCACTTGCATGCGCGCGGGACGGCCAAGCGCCTCCCAGAGCAGATCCTGGTTGCGTTCGGGCACGACGGTGTCGAACTGCGCGCCGACGAACAACACCTTCTCGGTCGGAATGCACGCGGCGAACGCGAGCGGCTCGTGGCGCAGGCACTGCTCGAGCTCCCACTGCAGCGAGTCGTGTCCGATTCCGTCGGTCAGAAACCGCCAATCGACCCACTTCTGCACGCGGTCCTCGGTGCTGCTGAGCACCATGGTCGCGAGATCGCCGCCCGCCAGACAGACGGCGATTCCGGCGAGATCGGGTTCGAGCGCGGCCAGCACGGTCGTCACCATGCCGCCCATCGAGAGGCCGAGCGCGAAGGTCGCCGGCGGGCGCGGGTTCTCCGGGCCGCGCAGCCAGGCGAGCAGGAGCCTCTGGTGCAGCACGGTGCGGCGGAACAGTTCGTCGAGCTCGCGCGCACGCTGCGGCTTCTTGAGCGCCGATCCGACACGCGCGCAGTACGCAACATCGAAGCCCTGCGCGCACATGCCCTGCGCGACCTGATCCATGAGCTCTTCGCCGCCCGCGAGGATCGGGACGAGCAGCACGAGTGGGCGCGGTGTCGCCGCCTCGCCATACCGGCGCAGGCGGAAGCGCACCGCCTCTCCGTTGCCCGCGAGCCGGCCCGTGGTCATGCCGTCGCCGTGATCCTCCAACTCCTCGAGCCTCGGCTGCTCGAGCGGCGGTACGGTCCTGGTCCAGGCCGGCAGGGGCAGAGTCGGGCGCGGGGAGCAGGGGCTCGCCTGGAACGTGCAGCCGCCGAGCAGCAGGCCGGTCAGCAACGCGAGGTCGGGGCGGCCCGGGCGGCGGCTCGGCCGGTGGCTACTGGCGCGGTGGTGGGAGGGCATCGCGTCAGAAGATGTGCACCGCATAGAAGACCACGCCGGGCGATCCGTCCATCTGCGACTCGTACAGGGAGTAGATCGACGACGTGGACAGGAAGTCCATTTCTTCGCCGATTCCCAGGTGCAAGCTCGTGAACGGGGATACCCAGTAGGTCAGGTCTGCACGCAGGTTCTCGTTGCCGGTCTCGTATTCGTGGCTCGCGCGCAACGCGAATTGCAGCCTCTCGGTGAGTGCCCAGTCGATCGACACCTTGCCCTGCTCCATGCTCGAGGCGACGCGGACTCCGCTCTGCACGTAGCCGACCTCGAGCGGATCGTCGAGCTCCCCTGCGTGCAGGCGCAGCGACATGCGGCCGAGGTTCTCGCGGTCGCCGTGGGCTTGGCGGTAGTCCTCGGTCAGCGGGACGTTGTCGGACCGGAAGTTCTTCACGTCGAGCTCGAACTGCTGCACGAACGGCAGGCGGCGCAGCAAGAGCTTCAGCGGCCGCGTCAGCAGGCCGGGGCCGCGCGCGTGTACCCACTCCTCGTGGTCCGCGAGCATCGTCTCTTCACTCTGCAGCAGCGGGCCCCGGTCGGGATCCAGATACTCGTGCGGCAGGAACAGCATGCCCGCTTCGCGGCGGTCGCGGCGCCGGTCCTGGTCGATCAGGTCGTTGACGAATCGCATGGTCTCCCGCGCGACGGGGTCGTCGATGGCGGCGAGATCGCTTGCACTGAGCTGCCAGGTGTGACGCGGAGCCGCTTCGAAGCCTCGCCACGCCGCTGGTGCCGCCTCGGCGGGCGTGGCTGGCGCGCTGGTCCGCGGTGCCTTGAAGCGCTGCTGGGCCTCTACCCGGACCGGGGAGCCTTCGTCTGCCGGTGAGGAGGGGTCCGGCGGCAGGTGCTCGATCCCGATGCGCAGCAGGAGCGAAAGCGGCGGCGTGGATGGGCCCGATCCAGAGGGGCCAGAGGGGTTCTGCGGCGGCCCGGCGTTCGCGAGAGACAGGGGAGTCGAAGAGGTCGGCTGCGCTACACAGCCGGCCAGCAGGCACACGAGCATGCCAAGCTGGAACCTCACCGCGATGCTCCGGGACAAAGAACAGGTTGCCGCGCCCGAGTCACTGGCTCCGGGGAGCGACCGCGGGAGCTGGCACGAGCAGAGGTATTCTAGCTCCAAAAACGAGACAGGTTTCGGGCTTGGCGGGCCCGTTAGGGTGCTTCCCTTGTCAGGGGCACTTCGCGCCGAAGAATCCTCAGACCACCGCGCGCCGCCGCAGCCCGTCAGATGCCTCGAATCGAGACCCGCGTGCTCGCGCGAGCTTGTCGAGTGTCGAAACAATCGTCGCGAGCCCCTCGGTCGCGGCGAACTGCGTGACGCCTCCGGTGAATGGCGGGAAGCCGATTCCCATGACGAGGCCGAGGTCGAGGTCCTGTTCGCTCTGGACGATGCCCTCGTCGAGACAGCGATAGGCTTCGTCGACGAGAGGGTAGATGAGCCGATGGACGAGCTCGGATCGGGACGCCTCGCGTGCGGGCATGCCGCGTCTGGCGCGCAGGGAGGCGACCACTGCGCGCCCTGGCCCCTCACTCTTTCCGCCCACGCCATAGATGCCGCCACCACTCTTCGCGCCCAGCGCCTTCGCTTCGACCATGGCCGGGAACAACTCGCAGGGCACCATGCGCTGCGGGAACCCGGCCTGCATCACGGCGCTGACCTTGGCGGCGATGTCGAAACCGATCTCGTCGAGCAGGCGGCAGGGGCCCATCGGCATGCCGAAGTCGAGCATTGCTGCATCGATTGCTTCGGGGCTCGTGCCCTCGAGCAATAGACGCGCGGATTCGTTGAGGTAGGGAGCCAGGCACCGGTTGACCAGGAATCCCGGCGAGTCCGTAGTGACCACCGGGAACTTGTTGAGTCGCACGGCGAGGCGACACGCCGTGGCAACCGCGGCGGGGCTCGTGTTCTTGCCGCGCACCACCTCTACGAGCGGCATCTTCTCGGGTGGGTTGAAGAAATGGATGCCGACGACGCGCTCTGGTCCGGTGATACCGTCGGCCATTGCGGAAACCGACAGCGAGCTGGTGTTCGTCGCGATGATTGCCGTCGGGGGCAGGCCGCGTGCTGTGGCCTGGGCCATGAGCGATTGCTTGACGCCGAGGTCCTCGACCACCGCTTCGAGCCACAAGTCCGTGTCCTGCAGCTGGCCCCATTCGGTGCTGACGGCCAGCCGGTCCTGGATCGCCTGGGCCTCGTGGCGCTCGATGTGTTTGCGCTTCAGTTTCTTGTCGAGGTCCTGCTGCAGCCGGGCCTTGCTGCGCGCGAGTGCTCCGAGGTCGAGGTCGCACAGACGCACGCGCAGACCCTTTTCGGCGAACTGACCCGCGATGCCCGCGCCCATCACCCCGCCGCCGACCACGAGCGCGCGGTGTACGTCGCGTGCGCCTTCGCCCTTGCCGAGCCGCTTGCTGCGTTCGGTCAGGAAGTAGAGGTGCGTGAGACCCTTGCTGACGCGCGTGACGATCATTTCGCCGAGCGCCTTCGCTTCGGCCGCGAAGCCCTGTTCGGGTGGCAGCGTGAACGCGTTCACGCAGCACTGCAGGGCCGCTTTGGGGGCCGGATAGAAGCGGGCCTGACCCTGCTGCAGGGCCTTGTTGGCCTGTTTTGTGGCCAGCGCGCGCAGTGGCGTGCGGCTGAGCCAGTACGCGAGGCCACGCAGCTTGCGCAGCGGCCGCTTGCGCTTCTGCTGCAGCAGGCGGTCGACCTCCTCGCGTGCGGCGGCCAGCAGCTTCCGCGGTGGCACGAGCCGATCGATCACGCCAGCGCGCTTGGCCTGCTTGCCGCGCAGCAGCTTGCCGTTGAGGACGAGATCGAGCGCGGCAGGCAGTCCGACGAGACGGGGCAGCGTCTGGGTGCCGCCGAAACCGGGCACGATGCCGAGCTTGACCTCGGGCAGGCCGATCTGCGTGCTGCCGTGCTCGCTCGCGACGCGCACGTCGCAGAACAGCGTCAGTTCGCAGCCGCCGCCGAGACAGGGGCCTTCGATCGCGGCGACGACCGGCACCTTGAGTTGTTGGAAGCGCTCGAAGCAGGCTCGGCCTCGTTTCGCCGCCGCCTCGCCGTCCTCGGCCGCCGTGATGCCCTGGATCAGGTTGATGTCGGCGCCCGCGCAGAACATGCCGGGGCCCGGGCCCGTGACGATCACGCCGCGCAAGCGCGTTTCGGCCGCGAGCGCCTGCAGCGCCGTGTCGAGCGACTCGATCCGTTCGCGCGTCAGCGTGACCACGCCCTCGTCGGCGGTTCCGAGCCGCAGCGTGGCGATGCCGTCATCGGCGATCTCGACCACGACCTTGCCCGCGGCCCGGTCCTCGGAGCCCTGCTTGTCGGATCGGTTGTCGGATCGGTTGTCGGACCGGGTGTCTTCGACGGTGCTCATGCTGCCTCCAGGACGACGGCCTGGCCCTGGCCGCCGCCGATGCAAAGGGTGGCAAGACCATAGCGCTTGCCGCGCTGCCGCAGGGTGTGTGCCAGCGTCAACAACAGGCGGGCGCCCGTGGCCGCGATCGGGTGGCCGAGCGCGATCGCGCCGCCGTTGACGTTGAGGATCGCCGGATCGATGGCGCCGATGGCGTCCGGCACGCCGACTTCGCGCCGGCAGTAGTCGGCGTCGGCAAAGGCGCGCAGGCATGCGAGCACCTGCGCGGCGAATGCCTCGTTGATCTCGACCAGGTCGAGGTCGCGGAGACCGATGCCGGCTCGCAGCAGCGCCGTCGGGGTCGCGTGCACGGGGCCGAGTCCCATCGTGGCCGGCGAGAGGCCTGCCGTGGCGTGGCCGCGGATGACCGCGAGCGGCTGGAGGCCGAGGCTCTTGGCCTTCGCGGCCGACATGCACAACAGCGCCACCGCGCCATCCGTGACCTGGCAGCTGTTGCCGACCGTGACGTCGCCTTCATGGCGGTCGAACACGGGCTTCAGCTTCGCGAGTGCCTGCAGCGTCTGCTCGGTGCGCACGCCGTCGTCCGCGACGACCGCGGCGCGGTAGTGGGGGGGCGGCACGAATGGGACCATCTCATGGGCGAAATGGTTGCCCTGCTGCGCCGCCGCGGCGCGCTGGTGGCTCTGCAGCGCGAAGCCGTCCATTGCGGTGCGGTCGATGCCGAACAGCTGAGCGACCTTCTCGGCCGTGTTGCCCATCATCAGGCCCGTGATCGGGTCGGTGAGTCCTTCGACGACCGCGATGCGCGGCTTCAGGCTGCGGAAGCGGAAGCTGGCGAGCGCGCGCACGCGTTGGAACGCCGACCTGGCCTTGCCGAGACGCTGGAAGAAACGCACGAGGTCGGGTCCCATGAGCAGCGGGAAGTTGCTCATCGATTCGGCGCCGCCGACGAGGAACACCTCGCCTTCTCCAGCCAGCATGCGGTGCTGGGCCGCGAGCACCGCTTCCATGCCCGACGCACAGTTGCGCATCACGGTGACGGCCGGCGTGGATTGGCTCAGCCCGGCGCGCAGCGCGGCGACGCGCGCCACGTTGGCTTCGCGTGCCTCGGGGCCCGCGCAGCCGAGGATCACTTCGTCGATGGTGCGCGGATCGATCGCAGTCCGGTCGAGCACTTCGCGGAACACCTGGGTCGCGAGATCGGCCGCGGACGCGCCCTGCAGCGCGCCCGATGCCTTGCAGAACGGGGTGCGAAACCCCGCGACGATCGCCAGGGCGGCAGTGGGATCGGACGTCTTCATTGCTTTGGCCTCGAGTCGACGAAGCGTCGCTCCTTCATCTCGGTCTCCATGCCGATCTTGCGCAGCATGGACTCGAGCCCGAGGAACTGCACGTGGTTTGGGGCCACCTCGAGCCGGCTGCGGAACAGCTCTTTGACGCGCTGCGTGGCGGCCTCCGGCTGACAGCCTTCCTTGACGGCGAGGTGCACGGTCAGCTCGTCGACCTCGAGCGGGTCGTCGTCCTTCTTGCGCAGCTCGATCTGCCACTCTTCGACCTCGGGCATGCTGCCGAGCAGCATCGCGCAGTCCTCGAGGTTTACCAGCGTGCCCTTGACCTTGAGCAGCTGCAGGTCCTTGAGGCTCGATTCGCGCGTGAGATCGCTGCTGATGCGCGGCACGGTGCGGCCGCAATGGGGGCACGGATCGTAGTGCAGTCCCCCGCGCACGCGATCGCCCGTGCGATAGCGGAAGACCGTGCTTGCGCGCGCGTTGAGCGGTGTGAACACGAGCTCGCCGTCCTGCCCTTCGGGCACGACGTCTCCGGTCACGGGGTCGATCACCTCGAAGCAGGCCAGGTCGGGGTACAGGTGATAACCCGTGTAGGCGTTGTCGGGCGTCGGGCACTCTGCGAACGCCATGCGTGCCTCCGTGAAGCCATACGTGCCGAACACACGCACGTCGCGCGCGCCGACCTGCTCGAGCAGCTGGCAGATCTTGGCCTTCAGCTGCGGCGGCACGCGTTCGGCGCCGAGCACGACACAGCGGATCGAGGACAGGTCCAGCCGCTCCGCAGCGGCGCGGCGCAGCAGGTGGTAGACGTAGCCGGGCACGCCGATCAGCGCGTCGGCCTTGAGCCGCGTGATCGCGCGCAGGTCGCCGCTGCTGCCCATCACGCGGCCGCCGCCCGTCGACAGTGCCATCATGCCCGCGGCCTGGCCCGCGAAGAACACCTGCCAGAAGGCGAGATGCGGTGCGAACGGGAAGACGTTCGCGACGCGATACTCGCTCTTGAGCCCCATGATGTCGACGAGGCGCGCACCGGTCTCGTAGAGGTTGCCGATGTCGTGCGGCGAGTAGAAGAAGGGCACGGGTTCGGCGGAGCGCCCCGTCGTGAAGGTCATGAAGACGGGCGCGAACTCCTGCCGCACCGTCTGCCGCACCGCCTCGACGCCGCGCGTCCACTTCTTCCACAACAGCGGCAGCTTGCGGCCGAGGGGCCAGTGATGGCGGATCGACGCCGGATCGGGTTGCAGGATGAACTTCTTGAACCGCTGGGGATCCGCGTCCGTCGGCAGCATGTCGCGCTTGCTCGACAGCGGCAGCCGCCGCAGGTCGTCGACCGTTCGGATCTGCTCGGGGCGCACCTTGTGGCGATCGAACAAGTCCCGGTAGTACGGCGAGAACGGGTACAGGTTCTCGCGCACGAAGCGCCGCAGCAACGCGTCCTGCAGTGCGCGCTGCTCCTTGCGCGACATCCGTTGCAACCGGTGCCACGTGTTCGAGTTCGCTGAAGTCATGAGTCCGTTACGTACTAGGTTGTCGGCTGCGGCATGTTGCGGTCTTCAGGCAACCTCACGAAGTGGTCGATCTAGAGGCTTGTAGGCCCCACCTGATCGAGTGGTAAGGCCTCTAGAGCAAACACTCCGTGAGAACTCCGCATCCCCACCAAGGGCTGGCTCAGGACGGTTCCCTTGGGGGCGCTGACACAGCCGCGAGCCTGAAACGCCCGGCAACGCCTGCGGCCGTTCGGCCGCGCAAGACTGTGCTCGTGCTCGGCGGCGGTGGCATGCGCGGCTTCTGCCACATCGGCATCGTGCGCGCGATGGAACGGCTCGGGCTGCACGCCGACGAGGTCGTCGGCACCAGCATGGGAGCCGTCATGGGCGGGCTGTTGGCTGCGAACTGCACGAGCCAGCAGATGGAAGAGGCCGCGAGCGAGATCTCGCTCAAGAACTACTTCCGCATCAACCTGTTGAAGTTCCTCGTGCGCGGCTACCGGCACGCGTCGGTCTACAAGGGGCGCACCTTCTACGACCTGCTCAAGAAGTGGCTGCCGTTCCGTTCGTTCGAAGAACTGCAGCGGCCGTTCTTCTGCAACGCGCTGTCGCTGACGACGGGAGCCTCGCGCTTCTTCGGCCTGGCCGGTTCGGAACGCATGCCCGTCGCGGACGCCGTCTACGCGAGCGCCTGCCTGCCGACGATCTTCGAGCCGATGCCGATCGACGGCGACCACTACGTCGACGGCGGCATGACCGAGACGCTCGCGCTGCGCATCGCGCGCGCGCGCAACGCCGACCTCGTGATCGGCGTCGATCTGTCGCACCGCGACCTGCACGTCAAGACGCCCTACAAGGCGAGCCTGCCGCACATCCTGTTCCAGACCTACGAAGTCATGGGGATGGCGCTCAACGAGCACAACCTGCACCGCTACGTCGACGACCGCACGGTCATCATCAAGCCGAAGGTGTCGCACCTCGGCCTGCTCGACATGCCCGACGTGAAGGAGATCGTGCGTCTCGGCGAGCGCGAAGCCCTCGAGGTGCTGACGACCCATCCGTTGACGCGCTACCTCTGCGACCCCGAAGCCGTCGCCGAAGAGGATCGCACGGTGCAGCGCCCGCGCGACCACGTGCAGCTCGACGTCGACATGAACGCGTGCATCCACTGCGGCATCTGCGCGGCCACGTGCGCGACGCAGGGTTACGCCGCGGTGCCGATCGGCGACGTCGTCAAGAAGCTGCACAACTACGAGTGCACGCGCGACATGGCCTGCGAACGGAACTGCCCGACGGGGGCGATCCGGCTCCAGAACATCTGAGCCGCGCCGCAGGCGCGGGCAGGCTCTACACGGGGCTTGCTACGCGATTATCTCGCGGAGAGTTGCCGACGTCAGGAGGCGAAGCGTCCACCGGTCGAGCTCGGCAGATGTAGCGTTCTCGACGTGCTGGACCACGGCAGCCGGTAACTGCCCGAAGCGTTGCTCCATGAGGGTCAGCAGTGTCGCGACGCGACCTTCGCGCTGCCCCTCGAGTCGTCCCTCGTGTCTTCCTTCTTGTCTGAGTTTCTCAGCAATGGTCATGAATTGCTCCTCGCTGGTCTTGCTGATGCGTGCGTAGGCAGCGCGCACGTTCTCGAGGTCGTCGTTCCGCACAGTAGCGACATAGGAACATAGCATGTTGTGGATCGGCTGTCCGCCGACCACTGCGATGAGGTGCAAGTAGTCGCGGCGCCACGACAAGAGCAGCACGGCGGTGTCGACATTGCGATGCAGCTGCTGCAGGTGCAACAAGGGCAACAGGGACTGCACACGGAGGCGGCGGCGGCGCAGGTCCGCCTCGTCGGTGGCGCCCAGGTCGTCGAGCAGGACCGAGAACGACGGCTGCAGGGCGCGCAAGGCCTCGGGCGCCCCTTCGAGGTCGAGCAGTTCGTGCAACGTGCGCGGTCCGCACCAAGGGCCGTCGCCGTGGTGCACGATGAACGGAAGCACGAGCGGGAGGTGGGTGGCCGATGGATCGTCGACGCGGCACTGCTCCCAGATCCGGACCACGTAGCGCAGCAGCTGGAACACGGCGAATCGGGCCTGGCCGGACTTGTGCTCGAACAGCACGTAGAGGTAGCCGATCCGGCCATTGATCCTGGCGCGGAACAGCAGGTCGGCCTGGTGGTCGCGCAGATCCTCGTCGACGAAGCTCGTGTCGATGCGCTGCAGCGACGACCAATCGATGGCGGCGATCACGTCCTGGGGTAGGACGCTGCGCAGCAGGTCAGCGGCGCGCTGTGGGTCGGCGAAGACGCCGCGGAACAAGGCGTCGTGCGGGTTGCGTACAGGCTGGTCGTCCACGTGGATTGGGCCTCACGTGCTCTGTGTGCCAAGAGCCGCAGCGGTTGCACGAATCCGCGCTGCCACGGCCGATCCGGCGGGACCTGCGGGCAGCCGAGCCGCGCCCAGGGATCAGGCCCGAGCGGGGCGGCAGCCTGCGCACTCAGTCCCGCGGCATCGATCCCTGGAAACCCAGGGCCAATGCCGGATCATGTCCGGCCCCGCCTCGCACCCGCCTGCCCCGACAAGCGGTCGACGCCGGATTCCCTGCACCGTGCGGCGGAAGTGGCCGTCGATCGGCCACGAAGCGCCCACACTCTCTCGCGGCACCTCGTAATGTCTCCCCCGGCACCTCGTGACGTCGAGGTCACCCCCGCCCCCCGGCATGAAAAAGAAGACTGTCCTGATCCTGATCGTTGCCGTCGTCGGCGGCGCCATCACTCTGTCTGCGCTCAAGCCGAAGGACCCGACCAAGGTCGTGACGGCGAAAGCCGAGAAGGTGCCCGAGCTCAAGTCGATCGTGTCGGCGACGGGCGAACTGCGCGCCAAGGAGTTCGTCGACATCCAGGCCGAAGTGCCCGGCGTCATCACCGAGTTGCTCGTGCGCGAGGGCGACGTGGTCAAGCAGGGCGACGTGCTGCTTCGCATCGAAGACTTGCAGTTCGGGACCGAAGTGGACTCGGCCCGCGCGCAGGTCGGAGCCGGCGAGGCGGACGCGCGCAACGCGGAGGTCGGCGTCGCGACGGCACATGCCAACCTGGCCGGCGAGAAGACGGCGCTCGCGGGCGTCAAGGTCGAGTTCGAACAGGCCAGGATCTCGCGCGACCGCGCCGAGCAGTCGTTCCGCCGCAAGGAGGAGATGTTCCAGTCCCATCTGATCGGCGGCGAGGAATACGAGATCGCCGTGTCGGAGGCCCGACTCGCGCAGCAGCGCTTCGAGTGGAACAAAGCGCGCATCGAGCAGGCCGAAGCGAACGTGCGCGCCGTGGCGACGCGCGTCGATGCGGCCGTTGCCGCGAAGGAGGCCGCCTGCAGCCGCGTCGAAGCCGCGAAGGCAGGCCTCGCGCGCGTGACCGACGTGCTGAGCAAGACGGTCATCAAGTCTCCGCTGTCGGGACTGATCACGAAGCTCAACGTCGAGAAGGGTGAACGCGCCGTGCCGGGCATCCAGAGCAATCCGATCTCGACGCTGATGACGATCGCCGACATGTCCGTCATCGAGGCCGAGATCCAGGTCGACGAAGCCGACATCGTGCACGTGACCATCGGCGCTCCTGCCGAGGTCGAGCTCGATGCGATCCGCGACACGAAGTTCCCCGGCGTCGTAACGGAGATCGGCCAGAGCCCGATCCAGACGGTGAGCCAGGGCAACAGCTCGAACCAGGAAGGCAAGGACTTCAAGGTCGTGGTCCGCCTCGCGTCGCCGCCGCCGACGCTGCGGCCCGGCTTCACGGCGACGGCCGACATCGTGACGGCGGTGCGCACCGATTGCCTCACCATGCTGCTGCAGGCGCTCACGCGGCGCGAAGTCGAGGTCGACGCCGCGGGCAACTACGTTGCACCGCCCGAGCCCGCGGGAGGCGAGGACATGACCGTGCACGCTTCGAGGAACCGCCAGAACCAGAAGGAACTCGATGGCGTGTTCCTGATGATCGACGGCCGCGCGCGCTTCCGCCCCGTGAAGACGGGCATCACGGGCGACATGGACATCGAGGTGCTCGAGGGGCTCGTGCCCGGGGACGAAGTCGTGAGCGGTCCCTACCAGGTCCTGCGCACGCTCAAGGAATGGGACCACATCGCCGTCGACGAGAAGCGCCAGAGCGACGATCGGCGGCTGCAGCGGAAGCGCCGGTGAACGCACAGGCCGCCATGCCCCCCGACGAGGTGATCCGGACCGAGGGTCTCACGAAGTCCTTCGCGATGGGCACGACGGTCGTGCACGCGCTGCGCGGCGTCGACCTCGTGATCCGCCGCGGCGAGTACGTCGCGATCATGGGCCCGTCGGGCTCGGGCAAGTCGACACTCATGAACCTGATCGGCTGCCTCGACACCCCGACCTCGGGCCAGTACTGGCTCAACGGCCATCCGGTCGCCGCGCTTCCCGAGCACGAGCTCGCGCGCATCCGCAACCGCGAGATCGGCTTCGTGTTCCAGACGTTCAATCTGCTGCCGCGCGCGTCGGCGCTGCGCAACGTCGAGCTGCCGCTCATCTACGGCTCCGTGCCTCCCGCCGAGCGCAGGCACCGGGCCAAGGAGGCGATGCACCAGGTCGACCTCGGCGACCGTATGGATCATCGACCGAACCAGCTGTCGGGCGGCCAGCGCCAGCGCGTCAGCATCGCGCGCGCGCTCGTGACCAACCCGGCGCTGCTGCTCGCCGACGAACCGACGGGCAACCTCGACACGGCGACGTCGAACGAGATCATGGTGCTGATCGACCGGCTGCACTCGCAAGGGCACACGATCGTCGTCGTCACGCACGAGCGCGACATCGCCGAGCATGCGCACCGCGTCGTCACGATCCGCGACGGCCGCATCGCGAGCGACGAGGCTCGCCGCAAAGCAGCGGTGTCATGAACCTCGGCGAATCGACGCGTCTCGCGCTCGAGTCGATCTGGGCCAACCGGCTGCGCTCCTTCCTCACGCTGCTCGGCGTCATCATCGGCATCGCTTCGATCATCGCGACCGCGGCCGTCATCAACGGCCTCAACCTCTACGTCTCCGAGAAGCTCAGCAACCTCGGCAAGGGCGTCTTCACGGTGCAGCGCTTCGCGCTGATCACGAACCGCCAGGACTTCCTCGACGCCGTGCGCCGCAACAAGAAGCTGCTGCCCGCCGACGCGCGCGCGATCGCCGAACGCTGCCCGACCGCCGAGGCTGTGGCCTGGGAGACGCACGCCCAGGTCGACCTCAAGGTCGGTGTACACGAGATTCGCGACACCGACATCGGCGGCATCACGCCGGGCATCCTCGAGATCGAGCCCTACGACGTCGAACAGGGTCGCGTGCTGATGCAGCACGAAGAGGACCGCGCCGCACCCGTGGCCTTCCTCGGCTACGACGTCAAGGACCGCCTGTTTCCGAACGTCGACCCGATCGGCAAGGAGCTGCGCGTCCGGGGCCACGCGCTGCAGGTCGTCGGCGTGGCACAGAAGAAGGGTTCGTTCCTCGGCTTCTCGCAGGACAACTACGTCAAGATCCCGTTCAGCCTGCACCGCAAGCTGTTCGGCACGCGGCGTTCGATCAACATCAGCGTGAAGGCCGCGGACCCCGCGCGCATGAGCGACACGATGGACGAAGTGCGCGCCGTGATGCGCGCGCGCCACCACCGGCGGCCGGCCGAGCCGGACAGCTTCGGCATCCTGACCGCCGAGGGCATCAACAATCTCTGGCGCAACCTGACGCAGACGATCTTCAGCGTGGCGCTGTTCGTGGTCGGCATCTCGCTCGTCGTCGGCGGCATCGTGATCATGAACATCATGCTCGTCTCCGTCGTCGAGCGGACGCGCGAGATCGGCGTGCGCAAGGCCGTCGGCGCGCGGCAGGCCGACATCACGCAGCAGTTCCTGATCGAAGCCGTGCTGCTGTCGTGCCTCGGCGGCGCGATCGGTATCGCGATCGCCTTCGTGGCTTCGGCGCTGCTGAACGCCTACACGCCGCTGCCCGCCGCCTTCCCGGCCTGGGCACCCGCGACCGCGTTCGTCATCTGCACGTTGATCGGCGTCTTCTTCGGCATCCACCCCGCACGCCGTGCGGCCCGTCTCGATCCGATCGAGGCGCTGCGCTCGGAGTGACCATGCGCATCCGGCTCGTCATCGAGAACATGCGGCTCGCGTTCGACACGCTCGTCGCGCACCGGTTCCGCTCGTTCCTGACGATGCTCGGCATCTTCATCGGCGTGCTGCTCGTCGTCACGGTCGCCTCCGTGCTGAACGGCTTCCGCCAATCCGTCGTCGACCAGGTCGAGCAGTTCGGCACCAACAACATCTACATCTACCGGCTGCCGTTCATCAATCTCGGACCGCTGACGCGCGAGATGAGGCTGCGCAAGCCGCTGCGGCTCAAGGACGCGTGGGCGATCCGCGAGCAGTGTCCGTCCGTCGAGGTCGTCTCGCCGGGCATCCAGCCGTCGACCTTCCTCTCGCGCGCGAGCTACCGCGGCGAAGAGGTCGACTCGCCGCGCGTGCGCGGCGTGTTCCCCGACAACGCCGAGGTCGCGAGCCGCGTGCTCACCGAGGGCCGGTTCTTCACGGACCAGGAGAACGAGCACCGCGTGCCCGTCGTGGTGCTCGGCAGCGCCTCGGCCGAGGCGCTGTTTCCTCAAGGCGGCGGCGTCGGCAAGGAGATCCTGCTCGGCGGCCACAAGTACACCGTCGTCGGCACGCTCGAGAAGCGCAAGGAAGGGCCGTTCGGCGCGCAGAACGAGGAGGACACGCTGTTCCTGGTGCCCTACTACACGGTGCTTCGCTTCTACCCCGGCGAGGACGACCACTTCATCGCCGCGCGCGCCAAGACGGGCAAGATCGAGCAGGCCATCGAGGAGATCGCCGAAGTGCTGCGCCGGCAGCGCAAGGTGCGGTGGAACGAGGACAACAACTTCGAGATCGGCACCGCGGACACGCTGATCAAGTCGTTCGACGAGATCGTGTTCGCGACGCTCGCCGTGATGTTCCTGCTGTCGACCGTCGGTTTCATGGTCGGCGGCGTCGGCGTCATGAACATCATGCTCGTGTCCGTGAAGGAACGGACGCGCGAGATCGGGCTGCGCAAGGCCGTCGGCGCGCGGCGGCGCGACATCATGGGCCAGTTCCTCGTCGAGGCGATGGTGCTGTGTGCGATCGGCGGTCTCGCAGGTCTGGTCGTGGCCGAGGGCCTGTTGAAGCTCGTCGGCATCGTGATGCCTTCGCTCGGTTCGGCGACCCCGATGTGGGCGAGACTGTTCGCGTTCCTCGGTTCGGCGAGCGTCGGGTTGTTCTTCGGTTTGTGGCCCGCGTGGAAGGCCGCGCGTCTCGATCCGATCGAGGCGCTGCGCTTCGAGTAGTCACCGGATCGACCCGCGCAGCACCTTGTCACGCCATTCCGCTTCGATGGCGCGGACCCTGTCCGCGGTCATCGGGTGTTCGCGCTTGCGCACGGTCACCTTCCGATCTGCGACGGTGACGTTCGGATCGAACGCCTCGACGTAGGCGGGAGGAGCCACTCGTTCGTGAGCGATGAACCGCAGGTTGGCGACGAAGGCCGCGAATTCCTTCGCCTCTGCGACCGTCAACGACTCCGGCCGCTCCGCGGCGAACAGAAGCAGCACGAAGTCCGTGAAATCCGCCGCAGCCTCTGGAGTGGCGCCGGGCAAGGTCGCGAACACCGTGCGCAGCTCCTCGCGCGACATCACCGAGTCCTGGTTCGTGTCCGCGGCAGGGAGCCGGGTCTCCACGAATTCCCTCGGCAGCCACGCGGAAGTCACCCAGTCGCTCGCGGGCGTGCGAGCAACGACCCAGTCGGAGAGGCCCAGCAGGTCGAGGACCGCACAATCCGGCATCACCCAACCGACCAGGCCCGCCGCGACGGTCTTCACGATGGGGAGGTCGGACGCATCGACCTCCATCCTGGCTCGTGCTGGCATGGCGCTCGCGATGGCTTGCAGCGACCGTGCGTGTTGAGTGCAGCGGCCACAGATGAACTGCACCTGCAACCATGCCTGGTGGCGGTCGTACCAACGAGCGAGCGGCTGCGCGAACTCAGGCACGTGGGGCGCCACGGGATCGTAGAACGGCTGAGGCTTCGTGAGAGCGAGTTGCACCCAGCCGACCGACGAGGCGATGCCGAGCGCGACGAGGCACGTGACAGGCAGCCCAGCGCCGGCGCGCATGCGCGCAGCCATCGCGGCCACGGCGAGTCCCCCGAGCGGGATCAGCTGACTGAAGACGCGATACTCGAAGTGATCCCCGCCGACCTTGAACACGTAGTAGCCGCTGTGGAACAGCACCGCGGCGACCGCAGCCGCTGCCGGCAGGTTGTCGAGCAGCGCTCGGCGTATCTTCGCGAGGCCGCGCCGGCACTCGACGGCGAGCCACGCGACGACGATCGGCACGCCGAGCCAGGCGCCGTGTTCGAAGCTGAAGCAGTAGAGGTAGTGGAGTCCCGCTTCGGGCCGCGCGGCCACGATCTTTGCGAAGTAGGTGTTCGGCAGCCATTCGCCGTAGAACGAGCGCCGCCACACGACGTGCGCGAGCACGAGCGCGAACGGCAGCAGGCCCAGAAGGACCTGGCCGGGACGCCGTTCTCGCTGCAGCGCCGCGACGCCCGCAGCGGCGGCGGTGACCACGACCAACAACAAACCGTCGGGTCGCGTCAGCGCCGCGGCCGCGGCTGCAGCGGACCAGGTGGCGAGCCAGCGCGCGTCGCGGCCGGGCTTCGCGCGGAAGGCGAGCAGGACCCACGCGACGAACGTCAGGTTGAACAGCGCCGTCTCGAGGCCGCTCGTCATCCACGACAGGAACGTGCGATTGGCGACGATGACCGAGAGTGTGAGCAGCGGCACGACGGCTGGCAGCGACATGCGGTCGCGCAGGCGGAACGCGGCCCTGGCCGTGATCGCGAACAACAGCACGCCGCACGCGATGGAGAGCGTGTTCGCGGCATCGGGTGGTTCGACGCCGAACCACGACCAGGTGGCCCAGAGCATCAGCGCCCAGAGGAATCCCGTGTAGCCCTCGACCGGCCGGAACGGAGGTGCGTTCCAGACCAGTCCGTGTCCGTCGTGCGCGTTCGAGACGTGGCGAAACGTGATGTAGGCGTCGTCGCAGTGGAAGGCGAGCTGCAGCGCGCCGAAGACAGTGGCGCCGAGCAGGCAGGCGAGCACGACAGCGCATGAACGCCGGCATGTCTTCGACTGCGCTGGGATGGCCGCGGCGCTTTGCATGGTCTGGGGCTCATTGCCGCCGATGCACTTCGCGGCCGCCGACCATCGTCAGCCGGGCCTGCGCGGTGTCAAGATCGCGGGTTCACTGGCGTCGATGCACGATGCGGCCGCCGACCATCGTGAGCCGCACCTTCACCTTGTCGAGCGACGTCGCGAACAGGTCGCAGTCGAGCAACACGAGGTCGGCGAGGCAACCCGCACGCAGCACACCGAGCTGCTGTTCGTCGTGGCTCGCGAACGCGCCGCCGCGCGTGTAGGCCGTCAGCGCCTGTTCGAGCGTGATCTTCTGCGCCGGCACGAATCCGTCCGGTTGCTTGCCGTCGATCGTGGCCCGCGTCACGGCGGCGTGCAGGCCGAGCCACGGGGACAGTGGCGCCACGGGCCAATCGCTGCCGAATGCGAGCGTCGCACCGGCCTCGAGCAGGCTCTTGAACGCGTAGGTCGTCTTGCAGCGTTCGCTGCCGATGCGGCTCTCGGCCCAGCGGCCGTCGTCGGCGCAGTGGTAGGGCTGCATCGACGCGACGACGTGCAGCTTCGCGAACCGCTCGATGTCGTCCCGCCGCAGGTGTTGCGCATGTTCGATGCGCGGCCGTTGTGCGGCCAGGCCCGGTGCGGCCGCGAACAGGTCGAGCACGGCGTTGTTGGCGCGGTCGCCGATCGCGTGGATCGCCGGCTGCAGGCCCACGTGCTCGCACTGTGCCAGCGCTTCGGCGAGGTCGCCGTTCGTCAGCTGCGGCATCGCGAGCCCGCTGCTCGCCGGCGCATCGCTGTAGGGCGCGTCGAACCAAGCCGTCGAGCTGCCGAGCGAACCGTCCGCGAAGCCCTTGCCGCCGTTCACCTTGAGCCACGCGTCGCCGAAACCACGCCGCACGTGCGCCGCCACCCAGCGGTCGATCTCGCCGAGCGGCGTGTAGACCGTGATGCGACACGTGAGCTGCCCGGCCGCGCGCAGGTCCTGGTAGGTAAGCAGCGGCGCCCACTCGTCGAGCATGTCGTGCACCGAAGTGATGCCGAGGCTCACGGCATGCTGCATCGCGGCGAGCGCGCGCTGCTGCCGCTGTTCCTGGTTCCACGCGGGAATGCGCGCCGAGATCAGCGCCATCGCCTCGTCCTTGAAGACGCCCGCGGGCTCGCCGTTCTCGTCGCGCACGATCGTGCCGCCGGGCACGTCGGGCGTCCGCGCCGTGACGCCGGCGATCCCTATCGCGAGCGAGTTGGCGACCGCCATGTGGCCGTCGAGCCGCGTCACGAACACCGGATGGTCGGGTACGTAGCGGTCGAGCGTCGCGCGCGTCGGCAGAGCACCTCCGGGCCAGTTCTCGTGGTCCCACGAGCCCGACTGGAGCCAGCTGCCCTTCTTGACCTTCTTGCTGGCCTCGCCGAGCCGCTGCGCGAACTCCTCTTCGCTGCGCGCCGAACGCAGGTCCGGTGCGAGCAACTCGTCGCCGCCCCAGAGGAAGTGCACGTGCGCGTCGGTCAAACCCGGCAGCAGCGTGTTGCCGCCGCAGTCGATCTCTTCGGCGCCCGGGCCGGCAAGCGCCCGCGCCGCGGCTTCGTCGCCGACGAACCGGATGCGTTCGCCCTGCACGAGCACGGCTGCCGCGTTCGGGGCTTTGGGGTCGCCGGTCCACACCTTGGCATTCTGGAACAGGAACTCCTGGGCGCTCAGCGTCGCGAGCGGGACGGCGAGCGCGGCCCATCGCGCGAGCAGGGGGCGGATCATGCGGGAACGGTAACGCTTGTTGGCGCGGCAGCGACTCTTCTGCGGCGTCGCGCCACGATGACGCGGGATAGGTCGGATCTCGAGCGCGCGCGCCTTGGCGGCGTGCGGTTGGGTGCGGCCATGCGGTGGGGGGACGCGACTCTCAGTTGCCGCGCAACTTCAACTTCGCGAGCTGTGCTTTGAGCGGGTTCGCCGGCTCCACGTCCTGCTTCTTCCCCTCGTCGCGCCGCTCCGGTGGCCGTCGATCGCCACCGCGCTCGCGCTGGCTGGGCCGGCCCGGCGCCGCCGCATCGCGCGACCCGCCACCACCCTGACCCTCGACCTGCCCCTCGACACGCTCGTGCAGCTTCATCGTCAACGCGATGCGCTGTCGCGCCGTGTCGACGCTGAGCACCTTGACCACGACGACCTGCCCGGCCTTCACGACCTCCCTCGGGTCCTCGACGTAATTGTCGCTGAGCTGGCTGATGTGCACGAGGCCGTCCTGGTGCACGCCGATGTCCACGAAAGCTCCGAACGCCGCGACGTTCGAAACCACGCCTTCGAGCTGCATGCCCGGGCGCAGGTCCGCGATCGACTGCACGGCCTCCTGGAACGCCGCCGTCCTGAACTCGGGCCGCGGGTCGCGGCCGGGCTTCTCGAGCTCGGCGATGATGTCGGTCACCGTCGGCACGCCGAACTTCTCGTCCGTGTAGTCCTGCGGCTTCAGGCTGCGCAGGAAGGTCTGGTCGCCGAGGACGCTGCGCATCTCCTTGCCGGTGCGCTGCAGGATGCGTTCGACGACCGGGTAGGCCTCCGGGTGCACGGTGCTCGCGTCGAGCGGGTTGTCGCCGCCCTGGATGCGCAGGAAGCCCGCGGCCTGTTCGAACGCCTTCGGGCCGAGCCGCGACACCTCGAGCAGTTGCCTGCGGGTCGCGAACGGACCGTTGCTGTCGCGGTGCGCGACGATGTTCTTCGCGAGCGTCGTCGACAGCCCGGCGACGCGACTCAGCAACGCCTCGCTCGCCGTGTTGAGGTCGACGCCGACGTGGTTCACGCAGTCCTCGACGACGCTGTCGAGCGACCTCGCGAGCTTCTGCTGGTCGAGATCGTGCTGGTACTGGCCGACGCCGATCGCCTTCGGATCGATCTTCACGAGCTCGGCGAGCGGATCCTGCAGGCGCCGCGCGATCGACACCGCGCCGCGCAGCGACACGTCGAGCTCGGGGAACTCGCGCGCCGCGAGCTCGCTGGCCGAGTAGACCGACGCGCCCGCCTCGCTGACGACGAGCTTCTGCAGCCCCAGACCCTGGAGACCCAGTTCGGGCATCTTCCGGATCAGCTCGGTCGCGAGCCTGTCGGTCTCGCGCGACGCCGTGCCGTTGCCGATCGAGATCAGCGACACGCTGTGCTGTTTGCAGAGAGCGGCGAGTGTCGCGAGCGAACCGTTCCAGTCCTCGCGCGGCGCGTGCGGATATACCGTCGTCGTGGCGAGCAGCTTGCCCGTGCGGTCGACGACGGCGACCTTGCAGCCCGTGCGCAGGCCCGGGTCGAGGCCGAGGATCACCTTGGGTCCGGCCGGAGCGGCGAGCAGCAGGTCGCGCAGGTTGCCCGCGAACACCGTTACCGCCTCGGCCTCCGCCTTCTCGCGCAGCGCGGCGAACAGTTCGCTCTCGAGGTGCAGCGCGATCTTGGCCTTGAACGCGAGCGCGGCCGTGTCGGCGAGCCACTGGTCGGCCGCGCGGCTCTGGCGCCGGATGCCGAAGCGCTCCATCACGAAACCCTGGCCGCGCTGCGCCGGGTCGTCGCCGAGTGCTGCGAGCTCGGCGCCGTCGGCCGCGGCGAGCCCGAGGCCGACGTCGAGGAAGCCCTCCTTCCTCGCGCGGAAGATGGCCAGTGCGCGGTGGCTCGGCATCCGGGCGAACGGCTCGTCGTGCGCGAAGTAGTCGCGGTAGCGCTGCGCCTCGGCACAGGCCTGCTTGCCCTTCGCCACCTTGGCGACGACGAAAGCCTCCGCGTGGAGCCACTTTCGCAGGTTGCCGAGCAGCGCGGCGTCCTCGGCGAACTGCTCGATCAGGATGTAGCGGGCGCCTTCGAGTGCGGCGTCGGCATCGCCAACACCCTTGTCCGCGGCGACGAACCCCGCGGCCAGCCGACGCGGATCCTGCGTCGGATCCGCGAGCAGCGTCTGCGCCAACGGCTCGAGGCCGGCCTCGCGCGCGATCATCGCCTTCGTGCGGCGCTTCGGGCGGTAGGGCAGGTAGAGGTCTTCGAGGGCCGCCTTCGTGTCCGCGAGCGCGATCGCGTGCTGCAGCGCGGGCGTCATCTTGCCTTGTTCGGTGATGCTCGCCGTGATCTGCGCGCGCCGTTCCTCCAGCCCGCGCAGGTAGCCGAGCCGTGCTTCGAGCGTGCGCAGGTGCGTGTCGTCGAGACCGCCCGTGGCCTCCTTGCGGTAGCGCGCGATGAACGGCACGGTCGAACCGCCGCCGAGCAGCTGGACGGCGGCGGAAACCTGCTCGGGACGGACCCCGAGCTCGGCGGCGATGCGGACTTCGATGGTGGCGATCACGACCCTCCGTGGTGGTGCGTGGTGCTGTCGGTGCAGGGACACACTACCGGTCCGGCGCGCCGCTTCCAGTTCGCGCCCTTACCGCCGCCTTGGCTCACGCCGAACCAGGCGCATTCCCAATCCGCCGCCGGGCCACCGATGTTCTTGCCCGTCGGCTCGGCGTTCGAGCTGACGAGCTGGTCTCGCAGACTGGCTGCTGCGCGACAGCTTACTCGTGCCGCAGCGCCTGCACGGGATCCATCATCGCCGCGCGACGCGCGGGATAGATGCCGAACACGATGCCCGTGAGACACGAGATCGCGAGCGATACCGAGACGGCGCCGAGCGTGACGACGGGCTTCCACTCGGTGACCTGCTCGATGACCTTGCTGCCGACGATCCCGAGCAGCACGCCGAGCATGCCGCCGACGAGCGCGAGCATCACGGTCTCGACGAGGAACTGCAGCGTGATGTCGAGCTGCGAGGCGCCGATCGCGCGCCGGATGCCGATCTCGCGCGTCCGTTCGGTCACGCTGGCCAGCATGATGTTGAGGATGCCGATGCCGCCGACGAGCAGCGCGATGCCCGCGATCACGGGCAGCACGATGTCGAAGGTGCGCTGCGTGCGCGCGCGCGACTGCAGCAGTTCGATCGGCACCGTGACCTCGTAGTCCCTGCGCTCGTGGAACTTGGCGAGGATCGACTGGATACCGCGCGCGGCCATCGTCACGTTGGCCTCGTCGTCGACCGTGCAGACGATCTGGTGCAGCTCGACGCGGGACCACTCCGAGGTGCCCGATTCGGTCGTGCCTTTCGTGAGCCCGAGCCGGTCGACGACCGTCTCGAACGGCACGTAGACCTCGAGCGCCCGGTCGTCGAGCCCGAGGATCGCGCGGTCCGGGTTCTTGCTCGTGAAGTCGGGCAGCACGCCGATGACGCGGTAGTACTCGCGGCCGATCTTGAGATCGAGCTTGAGCGGGTCGCCGACGTAGCGGGCTTCCTTGAGCACGCGCGTGCGCACGACGCAGACGCGATTGCGGTCCAGTTCGTCCGCGTCGTTGAGCAGGCGGCCCATGATCGGCTTCATGCCGAGCTGTTCGAAGTAGCGCTCGGTGACGCCGTGGATCTTGGCTTCGACGCGGCGGCTCTTGAACCAGATCCAGTCCTTGACGTCGTGCACGGGCAGCGCCGCGGTGATCGACGGCACGGTCTCGCGGATCTGACGCAGGTCGTGGAACGTGAGGCCGTACCTGAGCAGGTAGTTCTCCTTCTTCTTGGAGTCCTGCTCGGCCGGCGGCTTCTTCGCGTTGACGATGATGTTGCTCGTGCCGAGCTCGCGGATCTGCTCGAGGATCTCGCGGCGCGCGCCCTCGCCCGCGGACACCATCGAAACGACCGACGCGATGCCGAAGATGATGCCGAGCGCGGTCAGCAGCGAACGCAGCTTGTGGCGCATGAGGTTGCGCAGCGCCTCGGTGATCAGTTCTGCGAACATGCCGCCTCCGCGGTGGGACTCAGGGGGGTGTGGTCGTCGCTCTCGATGAGGCCGTCCTTGAGCGTGATGCGCCGCCGCGCCTTCGCGGCAATGCCCGGGTCGTGCGTGATCATGACGATCGTGCGGTGGCCCGCGTGCAGTTCCGCGAACAGCCGCATGATCTCCGCCGATGTCTTCGAATCGAGGTTGCCGGTCGGTTCGTCGGCGAGCATCAGCGACGGTTCGATCACGAGCGCCCTCGCGATCGCGGTGCGCTGGCACTCGCCGCCCGACAGCTCGTTCGGCAGGTGCGTGGAGCGGTGGCCGAGTCCGACGCGCTCGAGGATCGCGTGCGACTGCTGGCGGCGTTTGCGGCGCGGCATGCGTGCGTAGAACAGCGGCAGCTCGACGTTCTCGGCCACGGTCAGGTGGGGCACGAGCTGGAACGACTGGAAGACGAACCCGATGCGCGTCTTGCGCACGTGCGAGAGCCGGCGGTCGTCGAAGGTGCTGACGTCTTCGTCGACGAGCCGGTAGGAGCCGACCGTAGGCCGGTCGAGGCAGCCGAGGATGTTCAGAAGCGTCGACTTGCCCGAACCCGAGGAGCCGACCACCGCGACGAACTCGCCCTCGTCGACGCGGAAGTCGATGCCGCGCAGCACGCGCACGGGGTTCTTCTCGGTTCCGTAGGTCTTCTCGATGGCGCGCAGCTCGAGTACGGCTTTCTGGGGCAGGTCGCTCATGAACCCTTCGCTGCGCCTGGCGCCGGCCCCGGCGGCCCCTGCTTCGGGCCCGACGGTGGCGGGGGTTGGTCGGGCTTGGGCTCCTTCTTCGGGGCCTCGCCCGACTCCGGCAGCATCGGGTTGTAGAGCAGGACCCTATCACCCTCGGCGAGGCCTTCGAGGATCTCGAGATACGTGTCGTTGTTCGTGCCGATCACGACCTTGCGCTTCTCCGGGGTCTTGCCCGGAACCTGCACGTGGCAGTAGTGCACGCCGTCCTCGGCGAACACGGTCTGCAGCGGCACGAACAGGATCTGGGGGCGCGTCTCGATGTGGATCTCGGCCTTGGCGCTGATGCCGGGTCGCATGCGCTGGCTTCCCTTCTTGGTGCCTTCCGTCGGAGTGCCCTCCTTCGAAGTGTCTGCCTTGGCGGTGGCTTCCTTCGCAGTGCCTTCCGTCGGAGTGACTGCCTTCGCAGTGGCTTCCTTCGAAGTGTCTGGCTTCGCAGTGCCCTCCGTCGGAGTGCCTTCGTTCGCGGTGGCTTCCTTCGGAGTGCCTTCCGTTGGAGTGACTGCCTTCGCAGTGGCTTCCTTCGAAGTGTCTGGCTTCGCAGTGCCCTCCGTCGGAGTGCCTTCGTTCGCGGCGGCTTCCTTCGGAGTGCCTTCCGTCGGAGTGACTGCCTTCGCAGTGGCTTCCTTCGAAGTGTCTGGCTTCGCAGTGCCCTCCGTCGGAGTGCCTTCGTTCGCGGCGGCCTCCTTCGGAGTGCCTTCCGTCGGAATGACTGCCTTCGCAGTGGCTTCCTTCGAAGTGTCTGGCTTCGCAGTGCCCTCCGTCGGAGTGCCTTCGTTCGCGGTGGCTTCCTTCGCAGTGGCTTCCTTCGGAGTGCCCTCCGTCGGAGTGCCTGCCTTCGCCGTGGCTTCCTTCGCGGTGCCTTCGCTCAGCACGCCTTCCTTCAGTGTGATCTCGACGTCGAACTTCTTGACCTCGCTCGAGCCACCCCAGTTCTCGTTGCCGGCGGCCACCGTCGCGATCTTGGTGACCTCACCCTCGAGTTGCACACCCGGAAACGAATCCGTCGTCACCGTGGCGCGCAGTCCGACCTTGAGCTTGCTGATGTCGGCTTCGTGGATCTGCAACTTCACCTGCATGACGCGCAGGTCTGGGATCGTCATCAGCGTCTGGCCGCCCCAGACCTGGCCGCCGACCTTCAGTCGTTCGCGGTACCAGTACTCGTGTGGGTCGCCCCAGACGACGATCCCGGGGCACGGCGCCTTGATCTCCATGTTCTCGAGGTCCTTCTGGCGCTCCTTGAGCTGGTCCTGCTGGACCTTGAGGCGCTTCTCGACCTGCTGCACGTTGACGGTCTTCTGGGCCAACGTCGACTCGCCGCGTTTCTCGGACGTCTTGAGCTCTCGCTCGGCGTCGTCCAACTTGGTCTGGAGCTCCTTCAGCGCCATCGGGAACGTGTACTTGTCGAACATCAACAGCCCGACTTGCGCGCTCTCCTTCTGCACTGTCGCGCGATCGAAGTCGATCTGGGCCCGCTCGAGATCCGACTTCTTGACGTAGTTCTGCTCGAGCAGCTTCTTGCAGTCGTCGAGTTCCTTCTTTGCCTTGTTGTAGCCGGTCTCGGCGTCCTTGAGTTCCACCTCGAGCTTGCGGCGCAGCTGCGGCGACTCGCCGTCGACGTACTTCTCGATCTCCTTCTTCGCGCGGTCGAGCGCGTTCTGGGCCTTGGTCATCGTCGCGGCGCTCTCGACTTGGTGGATCTCGAGCTCGGTTTTCGCGGTCTTCAGGTTCGCTTCCGTCTGCAGGATTTCGATCTGGGTCTGCTCGACCTGGGACTTGACCTGCGTGCCGTCGAGCCGGACCACGACTTCTCCCTCGGGTACCTCCTTGCCCTCCTCGATCAGGAACTGCAGCTTGGCTTCGCCCCTGACCTTGGCCACGAGCTTCTGCGACTGCTTGGCCACCATGGTTCCGTTCTCGGTGATGGTGACCTTGAGGTCGTCTCTGCGCACGGTGTAGAGCTCGCGCGCGGAGGTTTCCGCCCCCTCTGACTTCTCCGACGACCAGGGCACGAAGAAGGCACCCCCGGCCAATGCCAGTCCACCAACGACAATGATCGTTTTCATCGCCACATTCCTTGTTCGTCGACGAAGAAGATGCCCATGTCTTTCAGCAGGTTCAGCCGCGCCACGAAGTGGTCGACCTTGAGGCGGATCAGCGCGTTCTGGGCATTGAAGAACGCCTGGCGTGCCTCGAGCAGTTCGCGGTTCTCGAGCTTGCCCTGCTCGTATTGGATCTCGGTGACCGTCACCGCGCGTTGTTCATGCTTGATCTGGTCTTCCTGCAGCGCGATGCGCTCCTCGAGACTTCTGAGGTTCCGCACCGCGTCGCGGATGGCGAGGTCGAGCCGGTCTTCCTGCTGCTGCAGGCCGCGCCGAGCCTGTTCGAGGCTGATCAAGGCCGATCGATACGCGTTGCGCTCGGACTTGCGCTGCAGCGGCACCTCGAAGGTCAGACCGACCGACGAGTTCCACTGGTCCGGCGCGGACTGCGTGTAGTCCGAGGACAAGCCCGCGAAGCCGGCACTCGCGGTCAGGTTGAGGTCGGGCAGCAAGGCGTTCTCGGCGATGCGCACCGAGCGTTCGACGTCCTGCAGGTTCTGTCGCGCGGTGATGAGGTCGAGCCGGTTGTGGCGCGCGGCCGCGACGGCCGAAGTCACTTCGAAGCGCGCCGCCTCGTATGGCGGCTCCTGGTCGGCGATGTCGATCGACGACGTCGTCGGCAGGCCGAGCAGGATCTTGAACTCGTCGACGGCGCGGTCGTAGGCGGCGTGTGCGCTGATGAGCTGGTCTTTCGCGTCGATCTCGCGCCGGCGCGCCAGGAACACGTCCTTTTCGAGGTTCTTCCCGACCTGCAGCAGCGCTTCGGCCTTGCCGCGGTCGAACACCGCGGAGTCGTAGTTGCGGTCCTCGTTCACGAGCGTCTTGCGCTGGCTGCCGAGCTCGAAGAAGCTCCGCGCGACGCGGATCGAGAGGTCCTCGCGGGAGTTCTCGAAGTCGCGGATCGCGTAGATCAGCGCGCGTTCGGCCTGGGTCAGGGGCTCGTGCGAGATGTCGTAGCCCGCGCCGCGCAGCAGCGGTTGCGAGACCGAGACCGAGACGCTCGAGCTGTAGATCGTGTCGCCGAGACCGGGGCCGAACGGCCACTCGGTGTTGTAGCCGCTCGAGAGGCTCAGCGTGCCGCCCGTGGGCAAGAGCTGCGAGGCCGTCAACGAGCCGCCGGCCTGGTGCGAGCCGGTGCCGCCTTCGCTCTTGGGCCAGAGGTAGGAAATGGCGGCCGCGAACTGCGGGCCGAAGTTGAAGCGCGTGAGCGAGATCGACAAACCCTCGCGGTAGAGACTCTCCTTGCGCGTGAGGAAGTCGCGATTCTGGCGCACGGCGGTCGCGAGCGTCCGCGTGAGGTCGTAGACCTCGACGCCTTCCTTGGGCTTCTGGGGCGCAAGCGGTGTTTCGCCGGCCGCTTTGGGAGGCTCTGGCTTGGCGGGAGCGTCCGGCTTCACCTCGGGCTCCTTGGCCTCCGGCACTTTGGCTTCGGGCTTCTTGGCCTC
>Ga0075428_100001103_pt1 | contig 28744 bp, 26 predicted proteins | sample RhiMetdeltSRZDD2_FD_75291 | JGI IMG/M metagenome (GOLD analysis project Ga0075428, IMG submission 75291) | Populus rhizosphere microbial communities from Tennessee, USA - Rhizosphere MetaG P. deltoides SRZDD2 | ecosystem: Host-associated > Plants > Roots > Rhizosphere > Soil | place: USA... | reverse complement strand
ATGTGCGCGACTATGCCGCGAAGCAGGGCGTCTCCGAAGAAGACGCGCTCGAGAAGGGGATGAAGGAAAAGTCCGAGGAGTTCACGAAGCAGGGGGGAGAGATCTATACCCGCGTGTAAAGCGCGGGCGGCGCCGGGCGTTGTACGTCGTATCGTGGGATGAGCGGGATTTCCAGGGGACCGATGCGTAGCGTGTGGTGGTTGCCGGCAGCGCTTGCCGGACTGATCGTTGCGACGCCGGCGCGCGCCCAGGCGCCGCCGGACCTCTTGAGTCCCTTCGATGCCCGGCTGATCGAGTCGTTGATCTCGCCCCGCGCCCTGCTGAGCGAAGTGGTGACGGAGCGCGATCTCGATCTTCTGCTGGCACATGTCAAGGCGACGCTCCTCGCGGCCGCGGCCGGAACCGAGCCGCCCCCGCCCGACGAGTTGAACCGGCGCGCCGAGGAGATCGGCAAGGCGTTGAGGACGCGCGGCGCGCTGGCGGCTCTCATGCTGCTCGACGCCCTAGAAGCGAGCGCGCGGCAGCGGCTGCGCGATCTGCAAAAGCAGCACCGTTCACTGCCTCCGCCCTCCGCCACGCCCGGGTCGATCTAGTCCCATCACCCGTCACGCTGTTCAAACCATGGTCGCGTAGAATAGCGCGCGCATGGACTACGTGCTGTATCTGAAGGCGGTCGCACTCGGCATCGTCGAGGGCCTCACCGAATTCCTGCCGATCTCGAGCACCGGACACCTGATACTCGCGGGCGACCTGCTCGATTTCAATCATCCGGCCCGCGATGTCTTCTATATCGCGATCCAGACCGGCGCCATGTTCGCCGTGGTGTGGGAATACCGTGCGCGCTTCTTTCGTGTCGACTGGCAGCTATGGCGCAACCTGGCCATTGCCTTCATGCCGGCGGCGGTGATCGGGCTCCTCGTCGGGAAGCTGATCAAGGCCTACCTGTTCAAGCCGGTGCCGGTGGCGCTCGCTTTCATCGTCGGCGGCGTGATCATCCTGTGGGTCGACCGGGGGAAGCGGGACGCCAGGGTGGAAAGCACGCAGGCCATGACCGCGCTCGACGCGCTGAAAGTCGGCTTCGCCCAGTGCTTTGCCCTGATTCCCGGTACCTCGCGCTCGGGCGCGACGATCATCGGCGGCATGCTGTTCGGGCTGTCACGCCGCGCGGCGACCGAGTTTTCCTTCTTCCTCGCCGTACCGACGTTGATCGCGGCGGGAGCCTACGACTCCTGGAAAAACCGCAGCCTCTTTTCCGGCGCGGATACCGGCATGTGGGTGATCGGCCTGGTGGTGTCGTTCGTTTCCGCGTTCTTCGTCATCCGCTGGCTGATCCGCTATGTCGCGACGCACGACTTCCGCTGGTTCGCCTGGTACCGCATCGCGTTCGGGGTCGTGGTGCTGTTGACCGCGTACTTCGGCTGGGTGAGCTGGTCGCTATGATTGCATCCAGGGCAATCCTGCGGCGCGCCACCCGCCCACGGTGTTGCGGTGGCCTTCCTCGTTGCGGTCGCCTTCAAAGCCTTCGAGCACGTTGTAGGCGTCGGCGTAGCCCGCCCTGGTGGCGGCGAGCGCCGCGTTGTGCGACCGGCCGCCGCTGCGGCAGATGAACAGGACGGGAGACTGCTTTTCCACCTGGCGCTCGAGGTCGGCGACGAACGCCGGATTCGGCCGCCCGCCCGGATAGGTCTGCCACTCGACCTCGACGGCGTCGGGGATGCGCCCGACGTAATCCCATTCGGCGCGGGTGCGCACGTCCACGAGCCTTGCACCCTGTTTCCCACGCCAGATCTCGTACGCTTCGCGCGGCGTGAGAGCGCCGCTGTAAGGCAAACCCATTTCCTGCGCGCGCTTGCGCGCGACTGCCAGTATCTGGTCGATCTCCATGCGCGGGTCCCTCAGCTCAGACTCGGTTCGGATTCAGAATTCTACTCATTTCCGCGAGAAAACCTCGCTGCATCAAAAACGTGCGCCAACGGCAAAGTCAGCACTAAAATAGTGCATGAGGGTCGGGTTTTGCGGGTAAATCCCTTGTGGCACAATGCTTTTCGGGGAAGCAAGCTTGGCATAATTCCTGCTCCACAAGTAGTCCCGATTTCATCTTTTTACCGCATCGATTAACCAGGGAGAGCTCATGGCCACTGCCGCCGACGTATTGAAAACGATCAAAGACAACGAGGTGAAGTTCGTGGACCTGCGCTTCACCGATACCCGAGGCAAGGAGCAGCACGTGTCGGTACCGGTATCGTCCTTCGGCGACAGCAAATTCACGGATGGCCACTACTTCGACGGATCGTCGATCGCCGGCTGGAAAGGCATAGAGGCTTCCGACATGGTGCTCATGCCCGATCCCGATTCCGCCCGCATGGACCCCTTCACGGACGAGCCGACGCTGCTCATCCAGTGCGACGTGATCGAGCCGTCCGACGGCAAGGGCTACGACCGCGATCCGCGCTCCATTGCGAAGCGCGGCGAAGCCTATCTCAAGTCCACCGGCATCGCCGACACCGCCTTCTTCGGCCCGGAGCCGGAATTCTTCATCTTCGACTCGGTCACGTGGAAGATCGAGATGGGCCAGGCGTTCTACAAGATCAAGTCGGAAGAGGCGCCGTGGTCCTCGGGCGACGAGTTCGAGGGCGGAAACATGGGGCACCGCCCGCCGATCAAGGGCGGCTACTTCCCGGTACCTCCGGTCGATTCGCTCCAGGACATACGTTCGGCCATGGTGCTCGCGCTGCAGGAGATGGGCGTGGTGTGCGAAGTGCATCACCACGAAGTGGCGGCGGCCGGCCAGAACGAGATCGGCACCATGTTCGCGCCGCTGGTGAAGCGCGCCGACTGGCTGATGATCCTCAAGTACGCCGTGCACAACGTCGCGCACTCCTACGGCAAGACCGCCACTTTCATGCCGAAGCCGGTGGTGGGCGACAACGGCTCCGGGATGCACGTGCACCAGTCGCTCGCGAAAGGCGGCCAGAATCTTTTCTCCGGCAACGGCTACGCGGGGCTCTCCGAACTGGCGTTGAACTACATCGGCGGCATCCTGAAGCACGCCAAGGCGTTGAACGCCATTACCAATCCCGGGACCAACTCCTACAAGCGCCTGGTGCCGGGATTCGAGGCGCCGATCAACCTGGCGTACTCTTCGCGCAACCGCTCGGCCGCGGTGCGGGTGCCGCTCGTTTCCAATCCCAAGGCACGACGCATCGAGGTGCGCTTCCCGGATCCGACGACCAACCCGTATCTCGCGTTTACCGCGATGATGATGGCGGGGCTGGACGGCATACAGAACAAGATCAAGCCGGGCGATCCGGTCGACAAGAACCTGTACGACCTGCCGCCCGAAATCGCCGCCAAGGTGCCCAAGGTATGCCATTCCCTGGAGCAGGCGCTGGAAGAGCTCAACAAGGACCGCGAGTTCCTGACCCGTGGCGGCGTGTTCTCCAACGACATGCTGGATGCCTACGTCGCCCTCAAGGAGGAGGAGCTGACGGCTTTCCGCATGACGACGCACCCGATCGAGTTTCAGATGTACTACAGCCTCTAGAAGATCAGATTCGAATATTTGCTGTCGAAGTACCGGGAACTGGATTCGAAAGGGCGGGATATCCCGCCCTTTTTTGTTTGGTTTTATTGAGGAATTTGTGGGGTTCGAAGCACCACAAATTCCCCCGCGCACCAGCGCGGTGCATTGATAATTTCGATTTATTGACATAGACTTAGATGCACATCTTGCGAGACCGTGGTCAACCGTCGGGCGCCGATGTGCGTTGTTGGGACAAGGACTGGCATCGACCATGCGATTTATCCTGATCGGGTTCCTCCTTGCGCTCGCCGCGCCCGCGCTGCGAGCGGACATCTACGAATGCGTGGATTCCAGCGGCAACAAGCTCTTTACCAACAACAAGGCCCAAGCCAAAGGCTGCAAGCTGCTCAGCGTCTCTGTCCCCAACACGGTGCCCGCGCCCAAGGCGCCGGCCGCCAAGGGCGGCGCGGCTGCAACGCCTACGCCCCCCGCGTTTCCCAAGGTCGACACGGATACCCAGCGCCAGCGCGACACCGACCGCCGCCGGATACTGGAGCAGGAGCTCTCCAGCGAAGAGCGGCTGCTCGACCAGGCGCGGAAGGAACTGGCGAGCCAGGATGCCGTGCGCCTGGGCAGCGAGCGCAACTATCAGAAGGTGATCGAGCGCCTCGAGCCGTACAAGAAGAAGGTCAAGCTGCACGAGGACAACATCGCAAGCTTGAGGCGCGAGCTGGCGGCGGCGAAGTAGCCTCGCGAAACTGTAATACGCCGGCCGGGCCGGTCTTGGCCCGGTTCTTGCTCGGTTGTAGGTCGGACTTTGCTCCATGACCACCCGGGCGCTCTACGGTCTCGATCTGCTGGCGACGGCCGTAGTGCTCGTGGACGGGGAGCTTGCCGTTCACTACATGAATCCCGCCGCCGAGAACCTGTTTGAAGCGAGCAGCAAGAGCATGGCCGGTGTCGGCCTGGAAAAGCTGTTGCCCGACAGCGGCGTATTGAATACAGCCATCGCTCAGGCCCGCGCCAGCAACTCGAGCTACACGGAGCACGACCTGGAGCTGCGGGTGGGGAGCCATTCCCGCCTGCACGTCTCGTGCACCGTGACCCCGCTCGACCTGCCGGACAGCGCGCTGCCCGATGACATGGTTCTGCTGGAGATCCGCCTGGTGGAGCAGCAGGTGAAGATCGCGCGCGAAGAGCGCATGCTGAACCTCTCCCAGGCGAGCCGCGAGCTGATCCGCAATCTCGCGCACGAGATCAAGAATCCGCTCGGCGGCATACGCGGCGCGGCGCAGCTGCTCGACCGGGAGCTCGAGCGTCCCGCGCTGCACGAGTACACGCAGGTCATCATGAAGGAGGCCGACCGCCTGCAGTCGCTGATGGACCGCATGCTGACGCCGCACCGCCTGCCCCGGGCCGCACCGCTCAATATCCACGAGGTCCTGGAGCGGGTACGCAGTCTCATCATCGCGGAGTTTCCGCGCGGCATCACGATCGACCGCGACTACGACGTCAGCCTTCCCGTCGTGGTGGGCGACATGGAGCAGCTGATCCAGGCGGTGCTGAACGTGGCGCGCAACGCGGCACAGGCGATCATGAGCAAGGACGCGAAGCCGCGCCGCGGCGAGCGTGGGCGGATCGCGCTGCGTACCCGGGTGGTGCGCCAGGTCACGCTGGCGCGTCGGCGCTACCGCCACGTCATCGCGGTCGACATCTGGGACAACGGGCCCGGCATATCGGAGGAGTTGCGGGAGCGGGTGTTCCATCCCCTGGTATCCGGGCGCGAAGGCGGAAGCGGGCTGGGCCTGACGCTCGCGCAGACGTTCGTCACCCAGCACCACGGGCTCGTTTCCTTCGAAAGCGCGCCCGGCAACACGTGCTTCACGATCCTCATTCCCGCCACAGAGAGGGATGAGGGCGGAGGGCGGAGGGCGGAGGGAAAGAACGAGAACGGAAGACGCTCATGAACTATCCGAACGAACGCGCGCTGCGCGGGTTGCGACGCTCCGACAATCGGTTCCTGCCATCACCTAGGACGTCGAATCTCCAATGCTGCCCTCATCCCTCATCCCTCATCCCTCATCCCTCGCCATGAAGCCCGTCTGGATCATAGACGACGACCGCTCTATCCGCTGGGTGTTCGAGAAGGCGCTGGCGCGGGAGAACATCGCGTTCAAGACCTTCTCGTCCGCGCAGGAGGCGCTGCTCGAGCTGGACACCGATACGCCGCAGGTGGTGGTGAGCGACATACGCATGCCGGGAGAGTCCGGGCTGGAGCTGCTGCAGAAGGCGAAGGAGCACCACGCCAATCTGCCGGTCATCATCATGACGGCGTACTCCGACTTGGAGAGCGCGGTAAGCGCTTTCCAGGGCGGCGCGTACGAGTACCTGCCCAAGCCGTTCGACGTGGACTACGCCGTCGAGCTGATCCGGCGGGCCATGGAAGAGAGCATGCGCCAGGAAGGCGCCGTGCAGCCGGCCGAGGACGGGACGGAGATCCTCGGGCAGGCGCCGGCCATGCAGGAGGTATTTCGCGCCATAGGACGGCTCGCCCAGTCGCAGGCGACGGTGCTGATCACCGGCGAATCCGGAACCGGCAAGGAGCTCGTCGCGCGCGCGCTGCACCGCCACAGCCCGCGCGCGGGCAAGCCGTTCATCGCCATCAACACCGCCGCGATACCGCGCGAGCTGCTCGAGTCCGAGCTGTTCGGCCACGAGCGCGGCGCCTTCACCGGCGCGCAGACGCAGCGGCGCGGGCGTTTCGAGCAGGCCGATGGAGGAACGCTCTTTCTGGACGAGATCGGGGACATGCCGCCGGAGCTTCAGACGCGGCTCCTGCGCGTGCTGTCGGACGGGGATTTCTACCGCGTCGGAGGGCACCAGCCGATCAGGGGCAGCGTGCGCGTCATCGCGGCGACGCACCAGAACCTGGAATCACGGGTGAAGCAGGGGCTGTTCCGGGAAGACCTGTATCACCGCATCAACGTCATCCGGCTGCGGCTGCCGCTCCTGCGCGAGCGGCGCGAGGACATCCCGCTCCTCGCACGGCATTTCCTCTCGAAGAGCGCGCGGGAACTGGGTGTCGATTCCAAGCGCCTGTCGGAAGCGACGCTGAAATACCTCACGGCGCAGGATTTTCCCGGCAACGTGCGCCAGCTCGAGAACCTTTGTCACTGGCTCACGGTCATGGCGCCGGCGGCGACGATAGAGGTCAACGACCTGCCGTCGGAGCTGCGTGCGGAAGCGGCCGCGCCGGCGCTGCAGCACTGGGCGACCGCGCTGGAGAAGGAAGTCGACCTGCTGCTAGCCCGCGGCGAGACCGGCATCATGGACGAGCTTACGCGCCGGTTCGAGAAGGCGCTCATCGTGCGGGCGCTCACCCAGACCGGCGGGCGGCGCATCGAGGCCGCGCACCTGCTGGGCCTGGGCCGCAATACGCTCACGCGCAAGATCCAGGAGCTGGGGATCACTGCGGACAAGAAGGCGTAGCGGGCGACCAACGTCGGCTGCCAGCTACCAGCCGATAGCTGGCTCGAAGCTCGTACCTGGTAGCTGGTAGCCCGAAGCTCAGCGCAGCGGTGCCTCGGCCGCACGCGTCGCCGGCTGCGGTCCGATCATCAGCGGTTCCGATACGGGCAGGGTGCGCTGGGTGTAGATGAAGAGCGAGTCCCCGCCTGAGAGCTTCTTGAAGGTCAGCGTCACCCGCCGCCCGGACTGAGCCGCATCCTGCAGCGTGGCGTACAGCGTTTCCAGGTCGGGTACCGGCGCGCCGTCGACCGCCTCGAGCAGGTCGGATTTCTCGATTTCCCTGGATTCCCCGATGGAGCCGGATTCCACGAAATGCACCATCAGGCCGCGCACGCCGATCTCCACGGCGTCGCGTATCGTCACCGGGCCGAACAGCACGCCGGACGCGTAGACACCGCGTGCTTCGAGCACGCGCTGCATCGGCAGCTTCGCGCCGGCAACCTGCATCTCGTTCCCGGACCGCACCACCATCAGGCGCGCGTCGTCGAGCCGTCCCCGCAACGCGTGCAGAAGCTGGGTTTCGTTCTCGATCCGCGTGTCCACGCCCACGACCTGCCGGATCAGGTCGCCCGGCATGAGCTGCAGCATGCCCTCGCCTGCATAGCTGCGCGCGACCTTCAGTTCCTTGCGATCGTCGATATCGCGGAAATAGACGAGCTTGAGATCGGGCGGCGACGGATCCTTGCCCTGCTGGAGCAGCTCCAGTACGCGGCAGGCGTACTTGATCGCCACCGCGAAATTGGTGTTCTGCGCGCCGCGGATGCCGGCGGTGTTGATGCCCACCACCCGGGCGTTCTCCAGGCTGATGAGAGGACCGCCCGAGTTGCCCTGGTTGATGGGGGCGTCGGTCTGCAGGAGCTCGGTGCGGTAGCGGGCGGTGACGCCGGAGATGATGCCGCGCGTGCCGGTGAACTGCAGCCGCCACGGATGGCCGAAGGCGCCGACCGGGTGCCCGACGGGCGGCACGGAGCCGCACTCGAGACGCGGCGCCTCGACGCCGCTCGCCGCGGCGCGGTCGGTGAGCCGCAGGATCGCGACGTCGAGGAAAGGGTCTACGTAAACCTTGGTCGCTTCGACGAAGTCACGGCCGTGAAACGCGACTTCCACGCGGGACGGGGAGCGGCCGACGACGTGGGCGTTGGTCATGATCCAGCCGCGCTCCGCGTCCACGACGAACCCGGCGCCCAGGCCCGAGCCCTTGCGGTCGCCGTCGAAAGGCACCGGCAGCGTCGCGCGTACCTGCACGGTGTACTTGAGCGCGGTCTTGAACACTTCCTCGTTGGCGGGTGCCCGCGATGCCGCGCCCATGAGAACGCCGGCCCAGAGGGCCCCGGCCAACAGGTGCTTGACTCTCATTGCATCCTTCCTGCGACAATTGGAATCTGACGAGATGAGGGGATGGCCCCTCTTCCGCACTTTGCCCTGATGCACCCCTGCATCAGGGCCCGTCTCGCGTCTTGGAACGGGCTTGGGGAGAGATCGGAAGGCCATTTTACCGGGCGCTGGGGCTCTGGCAACGGAAATATCGAGCATTTATCTGCCCTTTCTCCGCCTTTTGAAGTCGCCGTTCAACGCGCGGTCAGATAGGGGTAGTGTGGCTTACATAAGCGGAGGATTCATGGCTAAAGCGGTCTGGAACGGTCAGGTGCTGGCCGAGAGCGACAAGTGCGAGATGGTTGAGGGCAATCACTACTTTCCGCCGGACGCGGTGAAGAAGGAACTGCTGCAGCCGAGCGACACGCACACCACCTGCGGCTGGAAGGGCATTGCCTCGTACCACAGCGTCGCGGTGGGCGGGCAGGTGAACAAGGACGCGGCGTGGTACTACCCGGATCCCAAGCCGGAGGCGAAGAACATCGCGGGGTATATCGCGTTCTGGAAGGGCGTGAAGGTCGAGCCGTGAAGGATAGGGGCATCTGGGCCATCTGGTACGAGTTGCCCGACGACGGCGCCGCGCGCGCGGAGTACCTCGCGTGGTTTCACGGCGTGCACATTCCGGAGAAGCTGTCGCGGCCGGGCTACGTCTGGGCGGCGCACTACGAGCTGGGCCACGGCGGGTCTCGCTTCCAGAAGGTCGTGGACGGGCTGGTGCATGAAAATGTGGCCGGTCTCGGCCGGGGACGGGGATTCCTCGCGCTCTTCGGCGGCCTCACCGCCCATACGTTTCTCAATCCGAGTCCGGGGCAGCTCAAGGATCGGCAGGATGCGCGGACGCAGCGCATGATCGGGCTGCGGCGAGAGTCTTACGCCTGCATCTTCGCCGAGGAAACCCGGGTGGACGGACCGGAGGTGGCAAAACGCGGTCCCGGCGTCACGCCGGGGCCGTTCGTCCAGATGGGCAATTTCAACGTGGCGCGCCACGAGATCGAGGACGACGTCGGTGCGTGGTACGCGCAGCACCGCCTGCCCTTCATGGCGGCGATGCCCGGCTGCATCGGCGCGCGCAAGCTCCTCGCTGCGGCGGGCTGGGGCAAGCACTCGATCCTTTACGAATACGCCTCCCTCGAGGCGCGCGAGGCTCATTTCGTTCCACACGAAGAGCAGGCGCACGACGCGAAATCCTGGACCGCGCGCGTGCTGCCGCAGCTCGTGCACGCGCCGTGCTCGCCGGCGGTGGGGCGGCGCATCTGGCCGGCAACGCAGTAAAGGCGGAGAGAGCGGCTCTACTGGAGCGCCAGGTCGCTCCCGCGCCGCAGGACCTGCCCCGGCAGCGAGCCGTTGTGCTCGCCCGCATCGATCACCACGACGCCGTTGACGATCACCGTCTGTATGCCGGCGGCGTACTGATGGGGATCTTCGTAGGTGGCGCGATCGGCGATCGTCTGCGGGTCGAAGACGGTGATATCGGCCCGGTATCCCTCTCGCAGCAGTCCGCGGCCCTTGAGTCCCAGCGCGGCGGCCGAGCCGCCGGTCATTTTGTATACGCCTTGAGGCAGCGACAGCAGTCCCAAGTCCCGGACGTAGCGTCCGAGCACGCGCGGGAAGGTGCCGTAGAAGCGCGGGTGCGGCTTGCCCTGGCCCGTCGTCCCGTAGGGCGCGAGGGAGGTGCCGTCGGAGCCGACGAGCACGTTTCCCGAACGAATGATTTCCTGAACGTCCTCCTCCGACATGGAGGTGACGACGATCCGGGTGTGCCCCCGGTCGGCGATCAGGTAGTCGCACAGGGCATCGAGCGGATCGGCGCCGCGCGCGCGGGCGATATCGGCTATGGTGCGGCCGACGAACTCCTGCTGCGGTGAAATGGCGATGCGCACCGCGTCCCACGACGGGATCCGGCCGAAATTGTTGAGGCCGTGGGCGGCAAGCTCCGCGCGGATCCGCTCCCGCGCGGCGGGCTGGCCGAGTCGCTGCAGCATGGCTTCCAGCCCGCCTTCCTGCACCCATGAGGGCAGCAGATTGCGCAGAGGATTGCTGCCCGCTGTATAGGGGTACTGGTCGCAATCGACCCGGACGCCGCGGGCGCGGGCGGCGTCGATCTCGGCGAGGAGCTTCGCCGCACCGCCCCAGTTGTCCGTGCCGGAGAGCTTGAGATGGGCGATCTGCACGTGAACGCCGCAGGTCTCGCCCACGTTTATGGCTTCCCGCACCGCTTCGAAGACGTGATTGGCCTCATCACGGACATGCGACGAGTAACCGCCGCCTCGGCTCTTCAGCACTTCTCCAAGCGCCTTCATCTCTTCCGGCTTCGCGTACGTGCCCGGCGCGGTGAACAATCCCGACGAAAGCCCGAGCGCGCCGGCGTCGAGGGCTTCGGCCAGCAGGCGCTGCATCAGCGCGAGCTCGGCCGTGCGAGGCGCGCGATCTTCCATCCCCATCGCCATCAGCCGCAGGGTGTTGTGGCCCACCTGCATGACGGTGTTCACAGAAACGGCGGGGAAGGTGTCGAGGTAGTCCGCAAAAGTCGTCTCCCGGAACTCGAGCCAGGGCGCGCTCGCGCCGAGGTAATCGCGCAGCGTCTCCACCCTGCCCGGCAGCGCGGGCGCCGCGGAGAAGCCGCAATTGCCGAGCACCTCGGTGGTCACGCCCTGGCGGATCTTGCTCTCCGCCCGCGGGTTGAGCGGCAGCGTGAAGTCGGAGTGAGTATGTATGTCGATGAAGCCCGGCGCGACCACCTGGCCCGCGGCGTCGATCTCGCGCCGGGCGCCGCCGGCATGGCGGTCGCTGATCGCGCTGATGCGTCCGCCGGCTATGGCGAGATCGGCGCGGCGGGCGGGAGCGCCGCTGCCGTCGATCAACTGTCCGCCGCGTATCACGATGTCGTCCATCGGCTCCCTCCTTCAAGGCTGGTCGAGGTTGAATTCGGCGATAACCGGCGCGTGGTCCGAGGGCCGCTCGTTCTTCCGCGGCTCGATGTCTATCGAGCACGCCGTGCAAGTCTTCGCAAGCTCCTCCGAGAGCAGGATGTGGTCTATCCGCAGTCCCAGCTTGCGGCGGAACGCGTTCATGCGGTAATCCCACCAGGTGTATGACCGCTCCGGCTGTTCGAACAGGCGAAACGCGTCCTTCAGTCCGGCCGCCAGCAGCTCCTTCAGTGCGTTTCGCTCAGGCCCGCTGAAGAGAACCTTGCCTTCCCAGGCCGCGGGATCGTAAACATCGCGATTCTCGGGCGCGATGTTGTAGTCCCCAAGGACCGCGAGGCGTGGATGCAGCGCCAGCTCGGCCCTGATCCAGTCGCGGAACGCGGCGAGCCAGCGGAGCTTGTACTGGTACTTGTCGGACTCGACGCTCTCTCCGTTGGGCACGTAGGCGCAGATCACGCGCACCCCGCATACCGTCGCGGCCAGCACGCGCTTCTGCTCGTCGGCGTGGTCCGGGATCGCCATCACCCCGTCGACGCAAGCCAGCCGCCCGAGTATGGCGACGCCGTTGTAGGTCTTCTGGCCGTTGAAGATCGGCTCATAGCCTGCCGCGCGGATCTCGGCGGCGGGAAATTTTTCGTTTTCGACCTTGGTCTCCTGCAGGCACAGCACGTCCGGCCCGTGCCTGGCGGCCCAGTCGAGAACCTGCGGCAGCCTGACCTTCAGGGAGTTCACGTTCCAGGTGGCGAGCTTCAAAGGCGATCCAGGCAGTCAACGATTCCAGGATGCATTGTGTCCGCCCGGCGCGGGCGTCGCAACGTGCGGTATGCTTGCGGCGGGAAGCTGTGCAGAAAGCGCCGCGCTCAGTTCGCGGACTGCGCGCAGGGAAAACAACCACGGAGACCGGATGGCACGCATACCTTATGTAAAAGAGCATGATGTTCCCGGGGCAGAACGCGGGGCTTACGACGCTTTCGTGCGGCAGCGGGGGAGGCAGCCTGACGCCGGCCCCTATGCACTGCTCCTGCACATGCCCGAGCTCGCGCTGAGATATGAGTCCGTTCGCCTGCTGCTTCGCGACGAGGCGAGCGTGTCGCAGCCCCTGCAGGAAATCGTCATGCTGACGGTGGCGCGCGAGATGGATTGTCCCTATATCTGGCAAGCCCACGCCGCGGCTGCGAAGGGACTGGGAGTGCGGGGCGATATCGTGGACAACCTGCGCGAAAAGCGTCCTTTGACCGGTCTCAGCGCGGACGAGCAAACGGTGGTGGATTTCGCACGCGAGCTGCTGCGGAACCGCAAGGTGAGCAAGGTAACGTTCGACCAGGCGAGTTCTGCCTTCGGCCAGCGGGGCACCATGACGCTGACCAACCTGATCGGCGCCTACACGATGCTCGCCTACTTCATGAATGCCTACGAGCTGGAGGCCCCGGCGCACGCCACGGAGCCGCGTTTGCCTGTGTGAACGGCAATGCTTTTTACAGGAGATAACAGAGGAAACAGAGATGAGCGCTCTCTGTTAACTCCGTTTCCTCCTGTTCAGTCGTAGTTTTTCCTACTTCCTTCCCGGCAAGCCCGGCCGCGCGTCGGGTTGCTGGGGAGGCGGCGGCGCTGCCTGCGCCTGCCCTTCCGCGGGAGGCGTGGGCGCCGCGGCCTGTTGCTCCGTGGGCGCGGCTTTCTTCGCCGTATCCGGCTTGGCTGCCGGCTTGGCCGCCGGCTTGAGAGGCGCCGCGTTTCGCGGGTAGCCCGCTGCGTCGAGCGCGTTGTCCCAACTGCCGTCGTGATATCCAGTGACCTTGGTCGATCCGACGAAGAGCACGGGCACGCCGTCGCCGCCGGTCAGCTTCTCGAACGCCTTCAAATCGGCCTTGGGATCCTTCTCGGCGTAGGGCACGCCGCGCTTGGCGAGGTGCGCGCGGGCGTTCGCGCACGGGTCGCCGCAGTCGTACGCCCAGAGCGTGACGGGAAAGTTCTTTATCGCCTGCTGCATGGCATACGACGGCGCTGAGGTTTCTATCGTGCTCGTGACGATCTTGCGCTCCTCGACCTTCTTGGCGCTCTTCGGCGGCGGGGTATCGCGGTACTCGACGTTGCCCTTCTCGTCGACCCAGCGATAGAGCTGGGCGGCGCCGAATGCTCCGGTCGCAAGCGGCAACAGGAAGATGAAAATCAATCGCTTCATGACCCTAGCTCCTCGCAGGGACTCACCCGTCACAATGTAGCACCTCGCCGGAGCCGCGGCAAAGAAGACTATCACTCCGTCTCACCCGCATTACAAGGCGTCGGCCATCCCGCTGTGACGCATCAGTGCGTCTATCTTCGGTTCCCTGCCGCGGAAGGCGACGAAGGACTCGAGCGCCGGGCGGCTGCCACCCACGGCGAGGATTTCGTCCCAGAAGCGGGCGCCCGTGGCGGGATCGAGCACGCCGTTTTCCTCGAACAGGCTGTAGGCGTCCGCGGACAGCACCTCGGCCCACTTGTAGCTGTAGTAGCCCGCAGCGTAGCCGCCGGCGAAGATATGCGAGAAGTTGTTCGGGAAGCGGTTGTAGACCGGGGGAAGCACGACCGCCACGCTCGCGCGTACGGCGGCGAGCAGATCCAGCGCGGACTGGTTCCCTTCGGGATCGTAGTCGTAGTGCAGGTGCAGGTCGAACAACGCGAACTCCAGCTGGCGCACGGTCTGCATGCCGCTCTGGAAGTTCTTGGCCGCATCCATCTTGTCGAACAGGGCGCGCGGCAGGGGTGCACTGGTGTCCACGTGCGAGGTCATCGGCGCGAGCACGTCCCACTCCCAGCAGAAGTTCTCCATGAATTGCGAAGGCAGCTCGACGGCGTCCCATTCCACGCCGTTGATCCCCGCCGTGCCGAGCACGTCGACGCGCGTCAGGAGGTGGTGCAGGCCATGGCCGAACTCGTGGAACAGCGTGGTGACCTCGTCGTGCGTGAAGAGCGCCGGCTTTCCGCCCACCCCCGCGGAGAAATTGCAGTTGAGGTACGCGACGGGGGTCTGCAGGCGGCCGTCCTTGCGACGACGCGTGATGGCGTCGTCCATCCAGGCGCCTCCGCGCTTGGAGGGCCGGGCGTAGAGATCGACGTAGAACTGCCCGATCAGTGCGCCTGCCCGGTCGCGGACGGCGTAGAAGCGCACGTCCGGATGCCACACGGGGGCCTCGGCCGGCGCTATGCTCACTCCGTAGAGCCTTTCAACCAGCCGGAACATGCCCGGCAGCACGGTCGTCTCCGGGAAGTACTGCTTCACTTCCTGGTCGGAGAAGGCGTAGCGCGCCACGCGCAGTTTTTCCGAGGCATATGCGAGGTCCCAGGATTCGAGCCGGGCGAGGCTGAGCTCCCTGGCGGCGAAATCCTTCAGCTCATCCAGATCGCGCCCGGCGTAGGGCTTCGCGCGCGCGGCGAGCTCTTCCAGGAACTCGAGCACCTGGCGCGGGGACTCGGCCATCTTCGGCTCGAGCGAGTATTCGGCGTAATTCGCGAAGCCGAGAAGGCGCGCGAGCTCCCCGCGCAGCTTCACGATGGCCGTGATGAGCGCGCTGTTGTCCCATTCCGGCTTTCCGAACTCGGACGCGCGCGTCACGTAGGCGCGGTACATCAGCTCGCGCAGCCGGCGGCTGTCGGCGTACTGCATGACCGGAAGATAGGAGGGCGCGTGCAGCGTGAACTTCCAGCCGGGTTTCCCCTCCGCCTGCGCCGCTTCGCGCGCCGCCTGCAGCACGTCTTCCGGGATGCCGGCCACATCGTCGGCGTCGGTCGCGTAATGGGAGAAGGCGTTGGTCGCATCGAGCAGGTTGTCGGAGAAGCGCGAGGAGTGCTCGGAGAGCTTTTCCCGTATCGCAGTGTAGCGGGCCTTTTCCTCCGGCGGCAGCTCGGCGCCGCCCAGCCGGAAGTCGCGCAGCTCGTTCTCCACGGTCTTGCGCCGGGCGCGCGCCAGCTGCGCGAATTCGGCGCCCGCAGCGAGCGCCTTGAACTTCGCGTACAGCCCCGGGTGCTGGGAAAGCTCCGTGTAGTACTGCGTCACCTTCGGCAGGTTCGAGTTGTAGGCTTCGCGCAGCTCCGGGCTGTTCATCACCGCGTTGAGATGCCCCACGACGCCCCACGCCCGGCCGAGGCGCTCGTTCGCGTCCTCCAGCGGCTCCACGAAATCGTGCCAGGTGGCCGGCACCGCAGGCGCGGCGACACGCTCGATCAGCGCGCGATTCTCGCCGAGCAACTGGTCGATGGCCGGGGTGACCAGCTCGGGTTTGAAATCGGCAAAGCGCGGCAGGCCGGAGAAGTCGAGGAGCGGGTTCATGGCTTCAGATGAGTTTTGAGTGCTAAGTGTTTAGTTGGCGTCGAGGTTGCAGAGTTCAAGCGATTCACCCATTCGAAATTCAACACTCAAAACTCTACTTGGCTTCGTACACCACCTGGCCGTCCACCAGTGTATAGCGGACCTTGCCCTTCAACTCGATGCCGCGATAGGGGGTGTTTTTGCCCAGGCTCCGCAGCGTCTCGGCGCCTACCCTCCAGCAGCGCTCCGGGTCGAAGATGCAGACATCGGCCGCGTTCCCCGGGGCGAGGTGTCCGGCATCGACGTTCAGCACGCGCGCGGCCTCGCAGGTGATCCTGCCGAGAGCGAGAGAAAGCGATTGCCCTGCCTCTTCGGCCCACTTGAGGGTGAGCGGGAGCAGCACCTCGAGCCCGGTCGCGCCGGACTCGGCTTCCGCGAACGGCAACTGCTTCACGTCCTCATCGATCGGCGTGTGGTCGGAGCAGATCGCATCCACGGTGCCGTCGGCGAGACCGGTGCGCAGCGCGTCGCGGTCGCGCATGCTTCTCAAGGGCGGGGTGAGGTGGGTGTTCGGATCGAAGTGGCCGATGTCCATCTCGGAGAGGTGCACGTGATGGATGCCCACGTCGCAGGTTACCGGCAGGCCCGTCCGGCGCGCCTCGCGGACCATGGCTATGCCCTCGGCGCTGGAGAGGCGGGCAAAATGCAGGCGCGCGCCGGTATTTCTGGCGAGGATCAGCATGGTCGAGAGCGCGACCGTCTCCGCGCACACCGGAATCGCGGCGAGCCCGAGGCGGGTCGCAACCTGCCCGTCGTGCGCGACGCCCATGTGCGCCAGCGCCGTGTCCTGCGGGCGCAGCCACACCGGAAAACCGAACGTCGCGGCGTACTGCAGCGCGCGGTACAGCACCTGGTTGTCGGTGAGCGGTGCGTCGGCCTGCGAGAACGCGACGCAGCCCGCTTCGACGAGCTCCGCCATTTCGGTCAGCCGCTCCCCCTTCAACCCTGCCGTGAGCGCGCCCACCGGGTAGACCCGCGCCTGGTTCAGCGTCTTGGCGCGGAACTTCAGCATCCGCACCAGCCCCGGCTCGTCGAGCGGCGGATCGGTGTCGGGAGGACAGGCGAGGCTGGTCACCCCCCCGGCAATGGCGGCGGCCATTTCGGACTCGAGGGTCGCGAGGTACTCGAATCCGGGCTCGCGCAGTCGCGCGGAAAGGTCCACGAGGCCGGGGCAGACGATAAGGCCCCCGGCGTCTATGACGCGGTTGGCGGAATAACCGGCCGGCGCCTCGCCGACGCCGACGACCTTGCCGGCGGCGACGTACACGTCCCTTGCGGCGTCCACGCCGCGCTTCGGATCGATCAGCCGGCCGCCCTTGATGTGGATCTTCATCTACAGTCGTGATTCGTGAATAGTGATTGGAGCGAAAAACCGCTTGCTGCCGGGCTGCCTGGTCTAATCACGAATCACCAATCACCAGTCACGCATTCCGCTTTTTGCCCCCGACGAGCATCGTCATTACCGCCATGCGGATCGCGATGCCGAAGGTCACCTGCGGCAGGATCACGGACTGCTTGCCGTCGGCCACGCTGGAGTCGATCTCCACGCCCCGGTTCATCGGGCCCGGGTGCAGCACGATCGCGTCGGGTTTCGCGGCTGCGAGCTTGTCCAGGGTCAGCCCGTACGACTTGTAGAACTCCTGAGCCGAGGGGAGCAGGGCGCCGTTCATGCGTTCGCTCTGCAGTCTCAGCATCATGACGACGTCCACGTCCTTCAGGCCTTCCCGCATGTCGTGGCAGACGTGCACGCCCAGCCGCTCGACCTCCGCGGGCAGCAGCGTCTTCGGGCCGATCACGCGGATCTCGGGGCAGCCCAGGGTCGTCAGCGCGTGTATCCCCGAGCGGGCGACGCGCGAGTGCAGCACGTCGCCCACGATGGCCACCCGCAGGCTCGTGAAGTCCTTCTTGTAGTGGCGGATGGTGTACATGTCGAGCAGGCCTTGCGTCGGGTGCGAGTGCCTGCCGTCGCCGGCGTTGATGACGTGGATCTCGGGAGCGACGTGGCGTGCGATGAAATGCGGTGCGCCGCTCTCGCCGTGGCGCACGACGAACATGTCGGCGTGCATCGCCGACAGGTTGTCCACGGTGTCTAGCAGGCTTTCGCCCTTGCTCTGGGAGGAAACGCTGATGTTGAGATTGATCACGTCCGCGGAGAGGCGCTTCGCCGCGATCTCGAACGTGGTCCGCGTGCGCGTGGAGGGCTCGAAGAAGAGGTTGAACACGGATTTCCCGCGCAGGAGCGGCAGCTTCTTCACCTTGGCGCCGACGAAGGAGGTCGCCGTGTCGAGGATCTCGCGAAGAATCGCGGCCGGCAATCCCTCGAGCGTCAGCAGATGGTGCAGCTCGCCGGTCTTCGTCAGCTGCGGATTCGCGGGGTTCAACCACATCGTCAGGGCTCCCGGTCCCGCAGCACGAAGGCGAGCCGCTTCTTCGCGTCGCGCTTCAGCGCGATGCTCTGCTCCGCGGGCAGCTCGATCGAGCCGCCGGCGAACTGCGCGGCGATCGGCAGCTGCCGTCCCCCGCGGTCTATGAGGGTCGCCAGCCTGACGCTCGCCGGCCGGCCGTAGTCGAAAATCTCGATGAGCGCCGCGCGTATGGTGCGGCCGGTGAAGAGCACGTCGTCGACCAGGATGAGGTCGCGCCCGTCGACTTCGAATGGAATGTCGGAGGTCTGCGGGTCGCGATGCAGACCGCGACGGTCGTAGTCGTCGCGATAGTAGGAAACGTCGAGCGTGCCGAGCGCGGTGGCGAGCTTGAGGCCCTGGTGGAGACGCTCCGCGACCCACACGCCGCCGGTATGGATGCCGATCAAACCCGTCTCCGGCCCTACCGCGGGCTTCATCTTCTCCATGAGCGCCTGCAGCAGCTGCTCGGCGTCGGGTAGGGATTTGCCGGACATGTTTGCTGGGGCGCTAGGGTATCACTATTTCGCCTCGGCGAAATAGGCCTCCAGTATGCGCTGGGCCGCGACCGCGTCCACTGCTGCTTTCAAGCGCGGACCCCGGGCGCCGGCGTGGCGCAGTGCCTGCTCGGCGTCGCGCGAGGTCAGCCGCTCGTCCACGAACGCGCAAGCGATGCCGAAACGGCCCTGCAGCCGCTGCGCGAAGCGGCGCGCGAGCTGTGCCACCGGGTGCGGCGAGCCGTCGGCGTACGCCGGCAGCCCCACGACGAACAGCACGGGACGCCACTCGGCGACCAGGCGCTCGATCGCCGCAAAGCGGACGCGATTCTCGGCGTGCGCGATGGTATCGAGCGGATGCGCGAGGCGGGTCTCGAAATCGCCGGTGGCGACGCCGATGCGCTTGGTGCCGAAGTCGAACGCCAGGACCGTTCCGGTCCTCCCGGAGTTTTGAGTTTTGAGTTCTGAGTTTTGAGTTCTTGTGGAGCCTTGGGTCTTTAACTCATCACTCATCACTCATCACTCATCACTGGGTTTCAGGCATGCCCCGCCTGCTCCGACAGGCTCGCGAAGTCTATGCCGAGCAGGCCCATGGCGGCGGGAAGGCGATCCTCAGCGGGAAGCTCGAAGATCACTTCGGCCTTGGCCTGCACCGTGAGCCACGCGTTTTGCGCGAGCTCCTGCTCGAGCTGCCCGGGCGCCCAGCCCGCGTAGCCGAGGGTGACCAGCAGCTGGTGCGGCCCTTCGCCCCGCGCCAGGGCCTGCAGGATGTCCTTGGAAGTGGTGAGCCCGACCTCCGGGCTGACGGCCAGCGTGGATTGCCACTGGCCGAGCGGCATGTGCAGCACGAAGCCGCGATCGACCTGCACCGGCCCGCCGAAGTGTATCGGTATCGACTTGAACTCCTCGGAGCCGAAGGGAATGCTCACCTGCTCGAGCAGGGTCTGGAGCGTCATCTCGGTGGGGCGATTGACCACCAATCCCAGGGCGCCCTTGTCGTTGTGCTCGCAGATAAAGGTGAGCGTCTTGGCGAAATGCGGATCCACCATGTTGGGCATGGCAATGAGGAAATGATGCGTGAGGTTGACCGGGTCCATCTGGGGCGCCTTCGGACTATTCTACGGAGCGCGGCGTCCTTTCACAATTGTCACAGGATCCGTTACGGATCAAGCCGGTATGGCGCCCAGAGAGGAGAAACAAGAGAGGAGAGAGGAGGACATCTTGTCTTGGCCCCTCTCGTCTATCTCCTCTCGCCTTTCCTATTTGCGCCAGAACGATGGCGTGAGAATGACGAGGACGGTCAACAGCTCCAGGCGGCCCAGCAGCATCGTGACGGTGCACACCCAGGTCTGAAAGTCGGTCAGGCCGGCGAAGGTCGTCGACGGCCCCACTTCGTGCAGGCCGGGTCCGATGTTGTTCAGGGACGCGCACGCGGCGGAGAAAGCCGTTATGGCGTCGAGGCCCGACGCGGCCAAGAGCAGCGTGACGATCACGAGCGTCGCCAGCCACGCGAAGAAGAACGCCAGGACCGCGAAGACCACCTGGTTGGGCACGGCCTGCCCGCCGATCTTGAGCGGCGTGACCGCGGCGGGATGGGCGAGCCTGGCGAGCTCCCGGTGGACCTGCTGGAAGAGGACCATGGCGCGGATCATCTTGATGCCCCCGCCCGCCGAGCCCGAGCACGCGGCGAACGTCCCGAGGAACATGAGCCACAGCGGCGCGAACACCGGCCACTTTGCGTAGTCCACGGTCGCGTACCCGGTGTTGGTCGCGACCGAGACCGTGTTGAACGCGGCGTAGCGCAGCGTCGTCCACAGGTCCGGATACACGTCTTGCGCGGACAGGAAGACGGTGACGCCCGCCACACTCGCTGCGAGCACGACGAGGAAATAGGGCAGCTCCGAATCGTCGCGGTAGCGGTCGACGCTTCTCGCCCGCCACGCCTGGAAATGCGTGGCGAAGTTGATGCCCGCCAGCGTCATGAACACGATCGCGACCAGCTCGATGGCGACCGAGTCGAAGAACGCGAGGCTCGCGTCGTGCGACGAGAACCCGCCGAGCGACAGCGTCGAGAAGCTGTGGATGAGCGCGTCGATCCAGGTCATGCCTGCGAGGCGATACGCGATGAGGCACGCGAAGGTCAACGCGAAGTAGATCATCCACAGGCCCTTGGCGGTCTGGGTCATGCGCGGCGTCAGCTGCTCGTCCTTCATCGGCCCCGGGATTTCCGCTTTCGAGATCTGGCGCCCGCCTACCCCCAGCATCGGCAGCACCGCCACCACCAGCACGATGACGCCCATGCCGCCCAGCCACTGCAGCTCGGCGCGCCAGACATTGAACGAGGGCGCCAGGCCGTCCAGCCCGGAGAGCAGCGTCGCGCCCGTCGCGGTCAGCGCGGACATCGATTCGAAGTAAGCGTCGGTGAACGACAACCCCAGCCCCGCCAGGAGCGGCACGCAGGCGAAGAGCGCTCCGCCGATCCAGACCAGGCTGATGAGGACCATGCCTTCGCGCAGCTGCAGCTCGCGGCGGTAGCGGCGGGTCGCGAGCCACACCGCGCAGCCCGCGGCGAAGTTGAGCGCCATGGACCCTGCGAACACCGCTGTCGTGCCGTCCCCGAGGGCGATCGAGGTGAGTATCGGGACGAGATGCGACAGGCTCATCGCCATGGCGATGATGCCGAGCACCGGACTGATCGCGATGAGCCAGGCCATGCGGAGCTCTCAGAACAAGGCGCCGCTCAGACGAATCCGATATCCACCTGAAACAGCTTCTCCACGTGGGGCACCGTGCGCTTGTTCACGACGAAGACGATCGCGTGGTCCTCGGGCTCCAGGATCGTGTCGTGGTGGGCGATCAGCACCTCGTGGTCGTTGCCGGCGGCGGGGCGCTCGTCGCCGGAAGCGGCCGGCCGGTCGTGGCGGCGCACGATCGCCGCTATGCTGGCGCCCTTCGGGAGATCGATCTCCTCGATGCGCCGGCCGACCACCTTCGAGGACTTCGGATCGCCGTGGGCGACGAGCTCCAGCGCCTCCGCCGCGCCGCGCCGCAGCGAATGGACGACGGCGCAATCGCCGCGGCGCACGTGGGCGAGCAGCGTCCCTATCGTCTGCTGCGCGGGCGAGATCGCGATGTCGATCTGCCCGCTCTGGAGGAGGTTGACGTAGGAGCCGCGGTTGATGAGCGCGATGACCTTGCGTGCGCCCAGGCGCTTCGCGAGGAGCGAGGACATGATGTTGTTCTCGTCGTCGTTGGTGACGGCGCAGTACACGTCCATCTCGCCGATGTTCTCCGAGCGCAACAGCTCCTCGTCGGTGACGTCGCCGGCGAGCACCAGCGTGTGATCGAGGTCGGCGGCGAGCCGCTCCGCTCCGGTCTTGTTGTACTCGATGATCTTCACGCTGTAGCGTTTCTCGATCGCGCGGGCGAGGCGCCGGCCGATGTTTCCCCCGCCCCCGATCATGACGCGCTTCACCGGCTTGTCCATGCGCCGCAGCTCCCGCATCACTCCCCGGATGTTCTCGGTCGCCGCGATGAAGAACACCTCGTCGCCGGCCTCGATCACCGTGTTTCCCTCCGGCATGACCGGGCTGTCCTGGCGGTAGATCGCGGCGACCCGCGTCTCGGCCTGGGGCAGGTGGCGGCGCAGGTTCTGCAGCTCCTGGCCCACCAGGGGCCCGCCGTGAAACGCGCGCACGGCGACGAGGCTTACCTTGCCGTCGGCGAACTCCAGCACCTGCAGCGACTCGGGGAATTCCAGCAGCTTCGCGATGTAGTCGCATATCACCTGCTCGGGGCAGATGGAGTGGTCGACCGCGAAATTCTCGGGCGAGAAGATCTCGGGATGGGACAGGTAGTCCGCGGACCGGATGCGCGCAATCTTGGTCGGTATGTTGAACATGGTGGCGGCGAGCTTGCACGCGACCATGTTGGTCTCGTCGCTCTGCGTCACGGCGAGCAGCATGTCGGCGTCGCGGGCGCCGGCCTGCTCGAGCACCGCCGGGTGCGCAGCGTTTCCCGTCACGGTACGCAGATCCAGACGATCCTGCAGCCGCTTCAGGCGGGAGGGATCGATATCGACGACCGTGAGGTCGTTCGCTTCCGAGACCAGGTTCTCGGCCACCGAGGAACCCACCTGTCCGGCGCCGAGTATGACGATGCGCATGGGAACCGCGATTCTATCAAGATAGCCACTGGATTGCCGGAGGGGGTCGTAGTAACGTTTCCACAGTCGATCCATGAACCCCAGGCGCAGGCGCTACTACGACCCCGCATCGCATCTATCTTTCCGGCCCGCTGGCGGTGGGCGGCGACGTCGTGCTGCCCGCGGCGCAGGCGCGCCACATCGTCCAGGTATTGCGCATGAAGGCCGGCGCGCCGCTGACACTTTTCAACGGCGATGGCGCCGAGTACGCCGCGGTCATCGCGCGCGCGGACAAGGGCCTGGTGTCCGCGTTGATCGAGGGCGTGCGCGCGGTGGAGCGCGAATCGCCGCTCGAGGTCACGCTCTGCCAGGGCGTCTCCCGCGGAGAGCGCATGGACTACACGGTGCAGAAGGCGGTCGAGCTGGGGGTCGCGCGCATCGAGCCGGTGACGACATCCCGCGGCGTGGTGCGCCTCGACGCCGCGCGCGCCCGGCAGAAATCCGATCACTGGCAGGCGGTCGCGATCGGCGCGTGCGAGCAGTGCGGGCGAAACCGCGTGCCGCCGGTTGCGCCGGTGGTGCGCCTTGAGGACTGGCTCGTGTGTCACCGTGGTGGCGACGCCGGGACGGGAATATTGCTCGACCCCGACTCCGGCCGCGGACTTGCCGAATTGCCCCGGCCGTCGGGAGGGGTGATCTTGCTCGCCGGACCGGAAGGAGGACTCGCCGACGACGAACGGCACGACGCCCTGCGCTGCGGATTCGTTCCGGTGCGGCTCGGCCCGCGCGTGCTGCGCACCGAGACCGCGGCGCTCGCGGCGCTCGCGGCGATGCAAACATTATGGGGCGATTTCTGAAGGATAGCGGCATTGGATCAGGACCCGGGATTGTCCGTGCCTGTTTTCATATCGCACTTCGAGACATCCGCGAGCTACGGGACGACCTACATTTACGCTGCCGCAACTTGTTCGTGCCATCAAGAGCAAGCCAGTCCCCGGGACCCTCGACACTCCGATGGGTCTCGCATAATATGTAGTTGATTTGCCGGTAAAAGAACAGCCGCAGGCTGCATAACCGGGAACTGCAACAGATTTGGGGAGCCGGGCTATTTCGAACACATCGGACAGGAACGGCACACCACCGCGGGCCGCCGCGGCCGAGCCGGTCGTGATGGTGCCGCGCCGCCACCGCCTTTCCAGCCAGGACCGCTTCATCGACTGGTTCCAGTCGGTAGCGCCTTATATCCATGCCTTTCGCGGCCGGACTTTCGTCATCGCCTTCGGCGGTGAAGTGGTGGCCGACGGCCGCTTCGTCGATCTGGCCCAGGATCTGAACCTCCTTGCCGCGCTGGGCGTGAAGCTCGTGCTGGTGCACGGGGTGCGGCCCCAGATCGAGGAGAAGCTGAAGGAGCGCCGCCGGCGCAGCCGCTTTCACAACGGCGTGCGCGTGACCGACGATTTCGCCCTCGCCAGCGCCAAGGAAGCGAGCGGGCGGCTGCGCGTGGAGATCGAGGCGCTCCTGTCGATGGGACTGCCGAACTCGCCCATGGCCGGGGCCGACATCCGGGTGGCGAGCGGGAACTTCACCACGGCGAAGCCGATCGGGGTGGTGGACGGCGTGGATTTCATGCACACGGGGGAAGTGCGCAAGGTCGAAGCGCACGCGATCCAGAAGCGGCTCGACGACAACGAGCTGGTGCTGCTGTCGCCGGTCGGGTATTCGCCGACGGGAGAGGTCTTCAATCTCGCGTTCGAGGACGTTGCCGCGGCGGCGGCGGTTGCATTGAAGGCCGAGAAGCTGCTCTTCCTCATGGATGTCAACGGCCTGACCGGGCGGCGCGGCGAGCTGCTGCGCGAAGTGACCGGCAAGCAGGCCGAGGCGCTGCTCGCGCGCGGCACGCAACCGGAGGGTGACGCCAGGCGCATCCTGCCGTGGGCGCTGCGCGCCTGCCAGCAGGGCGTGCGGCGCGTGCACCTCATCTCCGGCCATGTCGACGACGGGTTGCTCCTGGAACTGTTTACGCGCAAGGGCGTGGGGACGATGCTGACGCCCGATCCCCTCGAGACCCTGCGCCCGGCGCGCGTGGAGGACATCGTCAGCGTGCTGCGGTTGATCGAGCCGCTGGAAGCCGATGGCACGCTCGTCAAGAGGAGCCGCGACCTGCTCGAGCGGGAGATCGGGCGTTTCCTGGTGCTGGAGCACGACCGCATGGTCATCGGTTGCGCCGCGCTCTACCCGTTTTCCGAGGAGCGCGCGGGCGAGCTGGCGTGCCTCACGGTGCACCCCGACTCCCGCAACGTGGGCGCGGGCGAGCGCCTGCTGACCGAGATCGAGACGCGGGCGCGCAAGCACAAGCTGAAGCGCCTGTTCGTGCTGACGACCCGTGCCGAGCACTGGTTCGTCGAGCGCGGCTTCATCGAGACCGGCGTGGAGGAGCTCCCCCGCCAGAAGCGGGCGCTCTACAACTACCAGCGACGTTCCGTCGTGCTCGTCAAGCGGCTGTAGCGGGTCGAGGCAAAGTTCACAGAACCGGGTTGGCGTCGAGCGTAGCGTAGCGGAACCGCCGCCAGGCGATCGCGTCCGGAGCACATGAAGATTCCACCGATTTCGCTTTCGCTGCGCGCGCGGCTCCTGCTGGGGAGCGCGCTGGTGCAGGTTGCGATGCTCGCGCTCCTCATCGCCAGCGGCATACGCGTGATGGACGCGCAGCTCGCCGCCCGTGCCCAGGTCCACCTCGAGGAGCAGAAGCACCTGCTTGCCGCGGCGGTAGAGAGTCACCTGCGCCGCGGCGACGTGGCCGCCATTGCGGCCACGTTCGAGCGCGTGCGCGGTGCCGGGGACATCTCGTACCTGGTGCTGTTCGACGCCGGCGGGACCGCGCTTGCCGCGAGCGGGTGGGACCCGGGGCGCCCGCTGCCGCGGCCCGACAGCGCGCTCGCCGAGCCCGCCGTCGTTGCCAAGCGGCGGCTCGACGCGGAGATCATGATCGGAGAGCCCGGCAAGCCGCGCGCGAGCCTGCGCTTCGGCCTGTCCACCGCGTTCATCCAGCACGCCCGGCGGGAGCTCGTGCAGGACAACCTGGCGATAGGCGCGATGGCGCTGCTCCTTTCGCTCGCCTCGATGATCGCGCTCTCCTACTGGCTTACGCGCAATCTCACCCGGCTGACCGACGCGGCCGAAAGCCTGGCTGGGGGCAACCTCGACGTGCGCCTGCCTGTCGAGGGCGGAGACGAGGTGGCGAAGCTCACGCGCGGCTTCAACGCGATGGCGGCGGCGCTCAATGGACGCATCAAGGCGCTGGCCGACAGCGAGGCCAAGTTCACCGCGATCGCGGACTACAGCTACGACTGCGAGTGCTGGATCAACCCCGAGGGACGGCTGATCTGGATCAACCCGCGTGTGCTCGACATGTTCGGCTACACGCCCGCGGAGTGCCTGGATATGGAGCACTTTCCGGCGCCCTTTATCAGCGACGGCGACGCCGCCCGCACGGTGCGCCAGGTGCGCCGCGCATTGCGCGGCGACAGCGGTCAGGATTACGAGTTTCACGGCCGGCGCAAGGACGGCTCGGGATTCTGGGCGGCGGCGGATTGGCGGCCGATTTACGACGGCCGCGGCGGCTACCTGGGCATACGGATCAGCATCCGCGATATCACGCAGCGCAAGGAGGCCGAGCGGCGGCTGGAGGCGACCGTGCAGGAGCTGCGGCAGGCGCAAGGCGTGCAGCAGGAGTACCTGCTGCGAGCGCAGGACGAGCACGCACGGCTGACCGCGCTCCTCGCGGCGATGAACATGGGGATACTGTTCGTCTCCCACGACAACCACGTGGTCTACAGCAATCCCGCGTTCACCCGCATCTGGATGATCGCGCCGGGGACGCGCTTGATCGGCTGCACCCCGCAGGAGGCGCTCGCGGCCTCGACGTGCCAGCTTGCCCGGCCCGAGGAGCAGGCCCGGCACCTGCTCCTGCCGATGGGCGAAGCGGAGCTCGGCGGGACGCTCGAGATCCCGCTCTCCGACGGCCGGCTCGTGACCCAGCAGATGCACGCCGTGGACGACGTCTACGGGCGCCCGGTCGGCTACCTGTGGCTGTTCGAGGACGTGACGCGCGAGCGCCAGACCGCGGACCAGCTGATCTACCTCGCGGAGCGCGACGCGCTGACGGGGCTCTACAACCGCCACCGCTTCAACGAGGAGCTCTCGCGCATGATCGCCGACGCGCAGCGGCATGCCTCGCGGGTGGCGCTTCTGTTCTTCGACCTCGACGACTTCAAGTACATCAACGATACCTTCGGCCATCGCGCGGGAGACGCCATGCTGATCCGCGTGGCGGGCGAGATCGCGGGCCAGGTGCGGCGCAACGAGATCTTCGCGCGGCTCGGCGGCGACGAGTTCGCGATCCTGGTGCCCGAGATCTCGGACGAAATGCTGCGCGTGCTCGCCGAGCGCATCACGCGCTCGATAGCGATGGTGAGAGCCCAGTTCGAGGGACAGAACCTGCGTCTCACGACGTCGCTCGGCATCGCGGTCTATCCGGACCATGCGGACCAGGCGGAGGACCTGATCGCGCGCGCCGACACGGCGATGTACCAGGCGAAGGAATCGGGCAAGAACAACTGGCGCGTCTACCGCAGCGATCTCGACACCTCCCTCCAGATGGTGCGGCGGTTCTCCTGGAACGACCGCATCCTGCACGCGCTCGAGAACAACCTCATGCACCTGCAGTTCCAGGGCATCTATTCGACGGCGGACCGCGCGCTGTCGCATTTCGAGGTGCTGGTGCGCATGCGCGACAAGGACGACCCCGCAGTGCTCCTGATGCCCGGCCAGTTCATACCGGAGGCGGAGAAGTCGGGAAAGATACTGGACATCGACCGCTGGGTGCTGCGCGAGGCCGTGCAGATGCTGGCGGAGGTCAAGTCCATCCCGGCGCTGGCGGTCAACATCTCCGGTCGCTCCTTCGACGAGCCGACGCTGCCGCAGTACATCGCGGAGCAGCTGAAGCGCCACGGGGTCGCGCCCCAGCGGCTGCTGGTCGAGCTGACCGAGACCTCCGCGGTATCCGACCTGCACGACGCACAGCGCTTCATCGAGGCGCTGCGCCAGACCGGCTGCGGGGTGTGCCTGGACGATTTCGGCACAGGATTTTCCTCCTTCGCCTATCTCAAGCACCTGCAGGCCGATTCGATCAAGATCGACGGCCTCTTCATCCGCGACCTGCCCAGCGACCACGACAACCAGCTCTTCGTAAAGGCCATCGTGTCGGTCGCGCGGGGGCTGCACAAGACGACGATCGCCGAATGCGTCGAGGACCAGGAGACCCTCGACGTGCTGAGGCAGTTCGGGGTGGACGCGGTGCAGGGCTATTTCCTGGAGCGGCCGCGCTCAGACCATCCGCTGCTCGCCCGTGCCACGCGGTCGCGCAGCGCCGCCGCGGCGCTGCGGTTTACTTGAGCCCGTTCCGGCCGTAAGATTCCCTCCCCCCGGTCACACTGTTGGATCCGGTCATGCCTCGGATGGTGAACTGCGTCAAGCTCCAGCGCGAGGCGGAAGGCCTTGATTTTCCACCGTACCCGGGCGAGCTCGGGAAGCGTATTTTCGAGCAGGTCTCGAAGGAGGCCTGGAAGCAGTGGCTCGAGCACCAGAAGATGCTGGTGAACGAGAACCGGTTGAACCTCGCCGACCGGAAGGCGCGGGAGTATCTCGCGCAGCAGATGGAGAGCCATTTCTTCGGAGGGGGAGCGGAGCGGGCGGCAGGCTACGTACCCCCGAAAGCATGAACAAGCCGCGGGACCTGCCGGAGCTGTACCTCAACCGCGAGCTGGGCCAGCTCGCATTCAACCGGCGCGTGCTGGCGCAGGCGGAGAATCGCTCGACGCCGCTCCTGGAGCGCCTGCGGTTCCTGTGCATCGTCAGCAGCAATCTCGACGAGTTCTTCGAGATCCGCGTCTCGGGCCTGAAGGCGGAGATCGAGGCGGGCGCCCCGCCCGTAGGCCCCGAGCGGATG